>Ga0116231_10011741_pt1 | contig 13282 bp, 5 predicted proteins | sample S1TSphgellanicum_2_FD_89695 | JGI IMG/M metagenome (GOLD analysis project Ga0116231, IMG submission 89695) | Host-associated microbial communities from peat moss isolated from Minnesota, USA - S1T2_Fd - Sphagnum magellanicum MG | ecosystem: Host-associated > Plants > Peat moss > Unclassified... | reverse complement strand
GTGGCAGTTATGAAAGTGTCCTTGATCTGCAGAGCTTGGTTCTATGCTTTTTCTTCTTCTTCGAAGAGAAAAAGAAAGAGAAAAGGGGTACCAAGAATCAACTGAAACAGAACCCAAGAACCACTTCCTGGGGAAACCCAAAAAAAACAAAAAAAAAAAAAACAAAAAAAAAAAAAAAAAAAAAACCCTAACACCACAACACAATATTTTCCCACCAAGAAATCCAATAACAACAATAGAGCTTGGCATTGGGGTGGAGGACTTAATGAATGAAGAAGAAGAAGAAGAAGAAATCATTTTGCACCTTTGCCATGATAGAAAGCAAGCAACCCACAAAACCAAAAACAGCAAATCTGTTGTCAGTTCTTTCCAGTCACCCTTCCCTTCAACTTCCTTTCCTTTCCTTTCTTTCTTTCCTTGTCTGCAAAGAAACCCAAGAAACCCAAACTCTCCACACTCTTCTTGTGAACTCTTTTGAGAGTAAATGCTCTTAGCATCAAAGCTTTACTAACAAATAAAACTTGAGGAACTCTAAAGGTATCAACTTGAGGAACACAACACTACTACTTCTACTACTACAAAGGGACTACAACATTAATGCTTATAAATTAGCTCTCTTGTGCAAGTACTAAGTACCTTCTTCTAGTTTCCTCCTTTTGGATTTTGTATGGGCTAATGGAACAACATTGGATGAATTTGGATGAGCTTTTTTGTCTTTTGTTTTAATGGAAGGAAGACTAGAAAATCCATCCATCCATCCATCCATCCATTCATCCATCTATCCATCCATCCATACATCCATCTATCCATCCATCCATCCATCTATCCATCCATCCATCCATCTATCCATCCATCCATTCATCCATACGTCCATCTATCCATCCATCTATCCATCCATCCATTCATCCATCTATCCATCCATCCATTCATCCATCCATAAAGGTGGTGGATGCAAGCTAAAAATGTGACCCATTGGCAAATGAAAGCATCCATGCAAGTACTAAGTACCTTCTAGTTTCCTCCTTTTGGATTTTGTATGGGCCAATGGAACAACATTGGATGAATTTGGATGAGTTTTTTTGTCTTTTGTTTTAATGGAAGGAAGACTAGAAAATCCATCCATCCACCCATTCATCCATCCATTCATCCATTCATAAAGGTGGTGCATGCAAGCTAAAAATGTGACCCATTGGCAAATGAAAGCATCAATTCATGTAACAAAAAGGTGGGTGGGTTGGTGGGTTTGTTCCACTTTACAACAAACAAACAAACAAAATTGGAACTTGGAATTTGTACCCCAAAAAAAAAAAAAAAAATCAAAAAACATTTTCACTTAACCACATATTATTATTTATTACAAGCAAATTATGTAACATTTTTTTTTAATCATGAAAACACAAAATTTTGCCACTTACATAAGAATTTTATTCTAAAATTTCGACATGTTGTGAATACATACATACATGTGCATTGAATAAGAAAATGTCATGTTAATGGAAATTCACACTACAAAATACACCTACAATGCAAATTGTAATATCATCTTCGGTAATTAGTATTAAAGGTTATATTTCGAGTAATTTTCCTTTTGAAATGTTTAAATTTGCATTTAGAATTGAGAAATTCTCAAATTCCACTGCAAGGAGCTACAATTCAAATTCATTAACCTAATTCTCTATAAGGTTTTTAAAATAAACTAAGTCGTCATATACACTTGTGTGTTTTCACCTTGGGTGAAACTTGAATCATTATACAATCATCATGTTCACTTCAAGTTGAAGTATTTCATTAAGGTTGATTTTTTATTTTATTTTATTAATATAAAAATTAATATATTTCTATATAAAAAATTTGTAGGTATTAATTGTATATAATGTTAATACATTATGTACATATATTTAATAAGTAAAATTAATAACTAGTATTTTAAATTTAAATATGTTTAAAATATCATATCATGTAATAATATTTCTTGACATGATATAATATTAATTTTGTAATGTACTATTTTTAAATCATCATAAATTTTATTAGTAATTTAAATAAATGGCTAAAATGTGGGAGATTTAAATATTTGCATTTTATTTACATAAACCATAAACTATAAGTCGTAAAAAAATAGAAAATTTTAAATTTCATTTTTGAAATTCCTATTTATGGATCATGTCACAAAAGTTTCTTCTTTTTTGTGAAGAAATATTTTTGAATTATTATTATATAAAAAAAATTCCTTCAAATAACTTGGGATTTTGTATATTATTTATTATACATGTGTGGAACAATGTTTGTTGGGTGAAAAAATTTCACAACTTGATGATTTGTTTTTTAGAAAATGAAAAAAAAAAAAACTTGTTTGGAGAACAAGTTGGTAGCATGGGGACTAGACATATGGGTAGGATGGGAAGCGACATGTAGATAGATTTACAACTAGTTTAAATAAAGTCTCTTTCTTTTGGTTTTGTATCACTTTTCATTGCAAGTTTTGGGAGTTTTTTGGAACATTGGATATGTGTGATAGAGTAAGTAGAATTTGATGGAAGAAACTAAGAAGGAATTCAAGTTTGCATACAAGATGGAGTAAGTAGAACACTTATTAGGATTGTAGAAAAAAATGTTATTAGTACATTTGAAAACTAGTAGTTGATTGATCATTCTAATACTTGTTTTGCTTATGTTTTTATATAGAACTAGGAGTTAGTACTTAACGAAACCCCTTGAAAATTTTGGAAATTTTAAGGGGGGTTTTGCCATTTTTTGAAATAAATATAATTAAATTAACTACTTCCATACCTAGACACTTCCTAGGTTGCGAATTGTAACAACATTTTTGTAAAAATGCTATGACCCACGTAGGACAATCACCATTTAATGTTAATTAATGTTGAGGATCCTCATTTGAGGATCTATTTAAAAATTTTGAAAAAAAAAAAAAAACATTAGGCTGAAATTTTGGGGAAAAATCAAGAATTAACGTTACCTTGTTTCATTTGAACAAAATATGACAAAAAAACATACATTTTAAACTTTACATTTGTAAAGCAATTTAGTATAAACATGACATATACAATCTTTAACACATTTCTTTCACAATTTCATGGGGCAGTTTAGTGGCAAAAACATTGTAGTGTTTCCTTGGAAACCAAGGTTCAAACCTTGTTACCAAGGTATATAGGTTTATGATCTTAAAATATGACTATGATTATTATTATTATTATTATTATTTCACGTAATTCCATTGCCATGTGTAAATTTCCTATTTAACCAAGTTGAGTGAAATCACTATGTTCAATATAATAACAAATCATTGTTTGCCATGGTATATAATGAATATATTAATTTTTTAATCTAGTGCATTTTTCCCAATTTCATTCAAATGCAATGGAGTGGGTTACATTTTCTATTAGTGATTAAATGATGGATAATTGATGCTACCTTTTGATATTTTTTTGGCATATGTTATTTGCCCTTAAATAAGTTGTTAATGCATATTAAGTATATTAATTGCATACGATATCATATATAATAAATTTATTCATACAAGTAGCCTAAACTAATAATGTGAGATTTGAATCTTAGGAAAAAAACATGATCGAACCCCAAATCGCGTATGAGATTTTCATTGAGCAAAAAAAACACATACTTTACATGAGTCTTTCAGTACAAAAAAATTTGACCTATTTGTATTTCAAAAAAATAGACAAAAAATCAATTTAAAAAATTTGAAAGTTGAAATTAATGCACAATAATGAAAAAATATGTTTTCTTTTATCTTTTAATTAAAAAAATTAACGTACATCAATTGTTTTATGGTTTTCATTGTTATTTTACATATCTTTTCATCCAACCTTGACAAAGTGACAAGTATGTACAATTTACTATGTTTAAACATGGAAAACACAATGATTAAAAAAACCTATGTAATGAAAATGATATTTTAATACAAAAATAGCTAAAAGCTTCAAAGGCAAATCAAATCCTAAACATAGAATTGGAATTAAAAGACCAAAAATCTAACTTCTATCAAAAAACAAGTAACAAAAGGCATGACACATCTAGAGTTCAAATGGCAAAGAAAATTATTATTCAAAACAAAAATAAAGGGGCAAAAAGTTTTGATGTGTCACCAAAGTTTCAATTGTTTCTAATGAAAAAATTGTGGTATTGAACATGGCAATGCAGCCTTGTACTCAAAGCAAGGCAACTTTCATATGCACATACATCCACCTTTGTTTCACACATATGAAATTGCTTCTTAACCTGGATTTTCAAATTTCATTCTTCTTCCTGTCCTCTTTGGATTTGCAAAATGATTGTCTTCTTTAATTCCATGTTTCAATGAGGAATTAACTAATCTATTTTTCTTGACCTAGGTTTTCAAATGTCATCTTTTCCTTCCTCTTTTCTCTTGTTGAATGATTAATTTAGTTGATTTCATGTTTTCATATTTCAATGAAGAGATCAATCCATCTTTCAAATGGTATAGGTTCTCAAATGTAATTTTTTCTTCCTCTTTTGCTTTGCTAAATGATTGCCACATTGTGTTCCATGTGTTAATGAAGTGATCAATCCATATACATGACAACCATGATTAACCAATACTTGACATGTTCTTTATTTACATGTCACACATAAAATATGAACACCATAAACCAATGAAATAACCAACCAAACTAAAATAACATCTAATTTTTCCAAGCATTTTTTTTATAAAAATTGCTTTAAAAATTAATCCAAATGAAAAAAAATTTAATCAAAAAATATAGTTATGATTTTTAAAATTGTAGTGGTAAGGTAACCCATTATTGTCACTATGCCCCTCCATGAATCATGAATAAATAATTTTAAATCTTCATAATGAAATTTCAGGCATGAAGGAGAGGGAGATACCAAAAAGCCAAACTTGAACAATCATAATTTCAAATTTCAACATAAATAATGTTTACTATGTCATCAACAACATTTAGTTTCACTTTTTAATGCACTTTAAATCCAAAATGTATATATTTTTAGAGCACATTAATGTACAACCTATTGTTGGCTTACCCAACTTAATTTTCCTTCCAATTTTTTTGGTGATTTAATTGAAATTTCCAACAACAAAAACTAGTCAAAATTCAACATCTCCCCACCTCAAGTCCAAAAAATTTGAAATCACCTTCATTAAATCCTACTCATCAAGGGCCTTCAAGAAATACTAAGAGTATTTCAAAATTCCCCTTTAAACTCTTGTTTTGATTCAAATGAATTTTTGGTGAATTTTTTTTCAATATTTGATAAATTTTCCAGTATAAGTCAACATTATGAAAACAACTTGGTGCACCTTTACTTGTTGAGGGCTTTCCAATGGTACCAAGAGTGCAACAAGGAGCATTGTGATTTGGGAGATGTCAATATGACAAACAAAATTGGGAACATTTTTTAAAATGTTAGCCATTTAAAATCAAAATTTACCAAAGATAACACATGGATTTTGTGACTCGTCATAGGTCTCATTTTATAATGCCCTCATAGTGTTCATCTAAAAGCATACTTAAGACTTTAACATAAATGATTTTGGTCCTTTTGAATCATTAGGTTTTTTTAAAAAGGTGGATTGTGATTTTTTTAATATAAAAAGAGGATTATGTTATGGGAAAAAAAAAACATTATGGATTACTAACTATTATGTCAAATTATAGACATGAAATATTTTAATGATGACATGGGGTGAAGGATCTTTCATCTAAAGGACCCTAAAAAATGGGCAAATCTTCCCACAAAATTATTTACAATTTATGGTGTTCCTATTTAAACCTTATTTTATAAATACATATTGGTCATTTTTTGCCCAAATATCACCATTTTGTAACCATTATTTAATCTTTTGTTTTTTTAATGTTTGTTTGATTTAATTCCATGTCTTCAATGTGTCATTTGTTGAGTGATTCCATGATTTAATATTGACATGCTTTCCATGTGAAGCATGTGTTTTCATGTGTTATAAAGAAGAGCCTAATCTTTCAATTTTAAATAAAAGATTTTAATGTTGGTCACAATTTTATGATATGTTCATCAACATACTATCACATGTCATAAAATTGATTATCAAAGATTTTAAAGGAAGGCCTTCCTTCGAGGGCTTTACTCAACATAACAAAAAGGGTGAGACTTTTTCATTCCATATGCACAATTGTTATCAATCAAAAAATCAATGAAAGAAAGGTGAAATATGAAACAAATTTACAAAAATTATGTATTCAACTTCAAAATTAAAAACCTAATCATAATCATAGATCCATACAAATTTTGTGTGAAATTTTAGTCAAATGTGAAAATTTTGGGGCTATGACCCCTACAAAAGGTTTTTTTTTTAATTTTTGAAAAAAAATCAGCAAATTATTATTTTTTGGACTTTGTTTGCTATGTTTAAAATTCACGCTCTTGCAAGTCACCAAATAGTAGTGAGATTACAAAAAACATTTATTGTTTTTCTTGTCCTATAGCCAAATTTAGTTAAATCTTCCTATGGATGGTGTTATTGTGGTTACACTAGAAAAATGAAAAAAACCATGGTTCCATAGCATTCATAACCCTAAATATCAAAATCAAAGATGATCATTTCACTAAGCAATGCAATAAATTAATATAAATAAAGCAACTATAAAAATCTTTCAATATTGCTAGTAAAAATTTTTAAAAGTTAATCAAATATGAAAATTTTTTACATAGAAAGAATGGATTTTTTGGGGGAAGATTGAACATTATAATTAAAAAGACATTGGGACTACTAAGAATAGCTTCAATTCTTCATCTAACCTCATCTTAAAGCACAACACATTCTCCATGGACATATACATATTATTGAGAAAATAATGTTCAAAAAGAATTTTTAAACTACCAAAAAACAAAAAACAAAGTTGAAAGTGTAAATTTAAAAATATATCTATCAAAAAGAAGATGTAAAAAAACATGGGTATTATTATTTTCAACACAATTATTCATGATTATATAAACACATTCACTATGAAAATAAATATTTTTGTCATGATGCTCTAATGCTTCTAGTGTTTAAGCATTATTTTTGAGCAACCTCTCTATATAATCTAAATAACACTAAAAATTATCACTTATATGTACATGCATCTTCAATGGGTCCCATTTTACAATTCATGCAAGTTTCTTAATTTGGTGATATTTTGTTCATTTCTATAAGGGGATGTTATCACCCAATCTTGACAAGAACACTTCCTTGTGTGCAAAGCCTGCAACCACCTTTTTCCTCATAACCATTAATTACTTTGTTAATTGCATCTTTCAATGGTCCATTTTGTCATATGAAACAATGTTTTACAAGAGATTGTTATTGATAAACATGATTAGCATTAAGGTATGGTTGAAAAAAGCAGATAATATCCATCTTTTGGATTAGGCAATTTTTAAGTATTGCTTTAAGTTCAAGTTGTTTAGTTGTGACATAAAAAAAAGTAACCATCAATTCAACTATAGTAGTTTTATAAACCTTTTATACCTTTGATGCACTTCATATTTGGACATAATTTGTTTGTCTAATTTTTGGAAGAGATTTAAGAAATTGAATTGATTAAACTTTGTGTTGTTTAACATAAATGTGCACAATTCAAAATTTGCAAGCATAAATAACATGGTTGAATTTATGTTTGCAATAAAATAATAATCTAATGACAATAATATTTGAATTGAACCTCCTTGTATCATGGTTAGTTGTGTATTGCCATGGAACTTATTTGAGCATGCTTTGTTAAAAACATGATTGCTTAACTTTTGGAGTTGTGTTTCTTTTGGGTTTATATTTTGAGATGTATTACATAGGTTTGAAACTTATTAAGAAGATGGGTATGCAAAAAAGTAGTATTTGGATGATAAAGGTCATAAAATTTCTAAAGCCACAAATTGAAACATTGTTAGACGACAAATCTATAGAATTCTGTTCATTGGCAACCATCAAATTTTCAAATGTTTTCAAATGGTATAGTAGGCGATTGAATGCTCCACCCAAACCTCTGTTAAAATCCATTAATTTTGTTTTCTTTTGAAGAGGTTTGTATGGTTCATTTCACTCCCTTTTTTAGAGATTTCCATTTTGAGCAAGTTTTGGGTATCTCTCTCCTAATGTATGTTTTCTATTAAGATGATGTTCCTTTTTCATTATAGGTTTGAATTCATCTAATGTTGTAACTATTGTTTGCAAGATATATTTTAAACTAGTAACCAAGGAAATTCAAACCCCTTTGTGGAGTTGATGCATTTATAGATTGGTTGTCCTATATGTAAAGCATTCCAATCAATGTAAAAATGTCATTGTCATTGTGTGATGGCTCCCATGACAAAAAATAGGGCAATTTTGGATGTCAAAGTATTTAGTTTTTTAAATAATGATTGTTGTGAAATAAAACAACTAACAAGGAAACTTTTCATAGGGATAATATGGAAGCATGAATGATAATTGTTTTTAATCTTCAACTTGTGTAAATAATATGATCCTTTGAAAGTTTCATCATTCAGTGTTAATACTTGTAAAAATTTGGAAAAATATTGATAATTCAATACTTGCTCGTTTTTTTACAAGTAACTGTCAATACTTGTTCGATTTTTTTAAAGTATTGAATTTTTTCCCATAAGCAATTAGAATTTCTTTTTCTAATATTAAGAACATGAGTTTTTCAATGATCTAACACAATGTTATGGTGACCACTAGTGATTATAAACTTGTGAAGAATATCTTCCCATGATCCATCATGAACATCTTTTTGCACCAACTAAATCAATAAGTTTTAAACTAGGGTTTAACAAAAATAATAGTGTAGTGTTGTCTTAATGTGAATTCAATTTGTATTGCACATAGATTTAATGGATGTTAACATAACATTCAAATGCAACATGTAATTAGGTACACACTTCCATATTCTAATTTTATGGTTTTCGTGAAGGTCGGACAATGTTTATTTTACCATTCAACCTTTGTAATAAAGCATTCAAATAATGTTGAATTGTGTTAGTTTTATGTTTTCTTACCAAGTCAATTTTTATAAAAGGGGTTTACATTTCATATCAATAATATTTTGAAAAGATTGTAAGGTTTAATACAATTGTTAAACCATCCTTTTGTGGTGGTGGATGTTCTTGCATCAACCAAAACATCTAACACATTGGACATTAGATGACTTATGACAAAATGATACTACTCATTTTTGTTATATATGTTTTTTCTAGAGGCTTGATGGTTTATAATATATAAGTTGTAGATAATTATCTTAATTCATTTTTTTAATGTTTAATTTATCTTCAATTATCAATGTTTGCTTTTCAAATGTAATGGTATATTAGATTCACAATTAATTGACCATGTTTAGTGAAGAAAATTGTTTAAAAATTACACAATAGGAAAAGCTTAATATGAAAAATGATTAAATCAATTGAACAATGCACATATTGAACATCAAGAACAATTGAATTTTTCTAGATAAAAGATAAAACAAATTAATGTCAATTGAACAATGCACATATTGAACATAAAAAACAATTGAAGTTTTCTAGATAAAAGATAAAACAAATTAATTGTGCTTGTCACATGATTTCATCATCTCTCATGATTTTGTTTGATGTTAAAATAAAAGGCAAAGCCATTATGTGAAAAATTGCTTGTTTTGATGTACACCACCACAATGATGTATATTTTTGGAGGAAGATTTTGGCCACTTAAGGACCTTAAAAAATTCCAATCTCATTCATACACAAAATTTTTATTTTAAAAAATGGGCCAAATTAAGTCACCATATTTTGAGGAATGTTTTTCTAAAATTGCCATATTTAGATGTAAAGCATCGCTGATTTTTTCTCTTTATATTTTTAGTACGTTCTCTTGGCCAAAGAATTATTTGACAACATGTTAGAATAACTTCCATGGGGTGGAAAGTACCCACCAATTTGGTAAAGTAACTTCCACAAATGGGAAGTTATTGGCCAAATTGTTTTTTTTAAAACTTTGACTTTTTTTTCCTTTTGGATTATTATTTTTTGTAAAAATATATAAATTAATTTCATTTAATTAATATAAATTAATATAAATTAATTATATTTCTAATTTTAAGTCCATTTTTACCATTTTAATTCATTTAATTAACTCAATTTTCCATTATTATTATTTCTTTTCTTTTCTTTTTTTATAATTACTTTTACAATGTTTTATTTTCTATTTCAAGGTATGAAAATATTTTTCAAAAGAAACAAAACTTCAAGGCAAAACATATAGAAAACAAAAATCCTTTTATTCGTCAAAGTGGCAAAATTAAAAATTCACCATCACAAGGTCAAAATAATGAATTTGTAGTCATTATGTTAAAATCAAATGTAGAGAGTATTCATATGAGGAAAATTGTGAATCATTTATTGAAATCAGATGTACAAAGTAAAGGATTCGTAAGAGGAAAAATTGCATAAATCAACTTTTTTAGTGTTCATGTGTCTTGGATACCATTCACCCAATCCCAAATCCCATGAAAATTTATGAAAATAGTTGAAACTTAAAAGAAACAAATTCTAGAAAACCTCCCAACCTCCCCTTTCATGAACAAACACCATGACGATCCCAAATCGTAACAACCCAACATAAAGCCCTAGGCATCTTCATGGATCCAAGACATTAACCTAATTTTTACACTCCTTCCACAACTTTTCCCCTTAATCCTTTATTCTACAAGTGTTACAAACAAGAATCAAAGTTATCAAATGAAGTTTGTCAAAAATATAAAGCATCCAAAATGAACCAAAATTAAACCTTACCTCCTACATTTGATACTCCTAAGGTGGTGAGAGACTTAAGATCAATTACATACGTAATGTTAATAAGGCAATTCTGCAAATGACTAAAGACATGGTTGAAGGCAATGTTAACATTAATCATTTCAAGAAGGCGACATAGAAAAATGTTATCCAACTAATCCTTATACATAGGTAGTTTTTTTTCAAACATGGTGTTTTCAAATGAATCTTTTGAATCCATTATAGATCCAGATCCATCAAATCTATCAATGCTAAAATCTACAACTTGCACCACATTCTTCTTTCCATCCATAGTACCAACACCAATTGCACCAAGAACTTGATAGACAATCTTTTTTTAATTTGTAAAACCAACAATCACATTGTGATTAAAAGGAGGAACCCTAGTAAGGATGTCAAAAAAAGGTCCTCCAAATGCAACAATAATGGAAGAATCATGAACTCAAAGTATAGGAGAACCTCTAGTTGCACCATTAAACAAAACAACAATAATACTAATAGTATCAAAATGCAACAAAATCACTATAAACTTACAAAATCAAAAATTATATAAAGAAAATAAACACAAAAACCAAAACATAAGACAAGAAATCACTTACCTTTTCATCCCCCTATTTTAGTCTTTTCATATGCAACCTTCTCCTTGTTGAAAGCCTCTTCAAAACATAACAATTGGCTAGATTTGAATTCACCAGAAATAATACGTTGCATCATTCAATCATGTAAATGTTTTTAATTTGGTTATACCTACAAAAATAACAAGTTGCCACTTCATAAAAACATCAAACAAATTCCAAAAAACGAAGTTCAAAAACTTGCCATATGAAATAAGCTCCATGTGGCTTGTTACCTCCATACCATACTCACGAGGTACAAGTGCCTGTTCCATTCTTGTAATTCCAACACCTCAATCCATCTTATATGACAACATTTTGTCACAAGAATCAAAGAAATCGATAGTTAGCTTGTCCACAATTAAATAAAGCTGGTGACAACCAATAGGAATAGTCATAAACCATACTTCATTATAAGCCTTCCATTTAGGCTTACGATGTGTAAACAAAGGATGTGGACCTAATTTTTCACCAAGCCATTAAGATGGACGTTGACAAAAAAGTTCTTTAAAAATCTCAATCACATTAGAAACCAGGCAATCAACTACAAGTTGATGTTGATATGTAGAATATTGGATTATGTCTATTCTCTAGTTTTTAAAAATGCCTTGACAAAACCTTAAAACAATGCCAATAGATAAAAACAACAAATTGAATTCATCAAAATCCACATCACAAAGTTTAAAACATCCCCTTATGAAAAAATTACAAATGTAAAAATATCTTAATCACGAGTTTAGGCCATATGGGGAAATAAGCTGACACATTGCTTGTGCTAGCATTCGAGAATATTCGACAATATTTCTAAAACAATAACAACAAATTATGGAATCTTCACAAATTAATATTTTTATTGAATGAAAGTTGTTGGTGATGAGGCAGCTTTGCAATCTTCAACAATGGGCTTAATAAAACTATCACAAAGTCAAATATTATATCTATTCAAGAAGATTACAAAATGCTAGCACAATTGTGAAGATTCCATAATCTTTTCAAATTTGTGAAGATATTAAATGGAGGAACAGGTGCTTGACTTGATTCCATAATTCATTGTTGTTGCCTTTGCCTTATCAGACATCCAATACCTTTTATAACATTTTTGATATTATAAAATATATATATCAAAATGCAAATAACATGATTCCTGCGAAACATAAAAATTAATTATAACAATAAATAATAATTAGAAAACTAAAAAATAATTAGGAAAATAATTAAGTATAAGGTGTCAAATTTAGGTCCCAAATCATAGCAACTACAACATAGAAGGTTGTAACATGCCTTGAATAATTCGAAAAACTTGAAAATAAGAAATGAAAACAAAAAAGGCAGTGTCACGGACATGATGGTGACGGACAGTGACGGTGCGGACTTTTCCCAACTGGGAGGCGGTGCGGACTTTTCCCAATTGGGAGACGGTGCGGACTTCTCCCTAAATGTTGCGGACGTGATAGTAACGGTGACGGTGCGGACTTTTCCGAACTTGGAGGCGGTGCCAACTTTCCAACTTTAGAGTTTCCCAGTAGCGTCCTAACAATATGAATAGAGAGCCTCGAGACATTATCCCTCACTCTCGTTAACACCAGTTATACTTGCTCTTCTAGCTTTCTCGCTTCGAGTGTTACTAGTTCTAGTTTTGGAGCTTAGAGTGTTATTCCGAGTCTTGTGTGAGTTGCCATCCGCAACAGTTTGACGATAGTCCACTACCAAGATGGGTGATGCTTCCAACATCCAGATGCATGATGTGGTTTCCATGCTGCAATAACTACAACAAGAGAATGCCAACCTACGAAACGCCATGGAACAACTCCAAGTTGCTCGCGCTCCAGTCCATGTTCCAGCTTCCATAGCAAATCCAGTTCCACAAGCAC
>Ga0116231_10011740_pt1 | contig 13287 bp, 7 predicted proteins | sample S1TSphgellanicum_2_FD_89695 | JGI IMG/M metagenome (GOLD analysis project Ga0116231, IMG submission 89695) | Host-associated microbial communities from peat moss isolated from Minnesota, USA - S1T2_Fd - Sphagnum magellanicum MG | ecosystem: Host-associated > Plants > Peat moss > Unclassified... | reverse complement strand
ATATCGTCAAAAAAAAAAAAAAAGTCCTTTTAAACACTCAAAGACCATTTATTTCTTTACATCTGGACAATTAATTAATAGTCACTTGTCCAAATCCATAGTAAAAAAAAAAAGAAGGAAGCTTTTGAAGGGGTTAAAATGACCACTACAAAATGGACCATCGATACCGGAGAGCAGCAGGAGGATTTTGCGCTATCGTGCTGCAAGAGTTAATGAAAAGGGTTGTTTGCCTTCTTCAGGACCAGGAGGATACAAAGAGATATTTGATTCCTCCTCATATACACACTTTTGTCCTTTTCGGAAACAAGATCTGACCAAAGACAACAAACCAACATACATTATGAGGAATCCAAGCCTTCCTTTTTGCAATAGGTACCCCTTGCCCTGGAACTAAACATGGAACTCTCTCTCTCTCTCTCTCTATATATATATATATATACTAGGATGCAGGGCCCATGGAGGGGGGAGGGCTCCAGCCAATCACGAATTACCGAATCAAGCATGTGCGGACACCAATTATTTTATATAAGTAGATTTCTTTGGAACTAAAGTTGGGATCCAAACATCCCTACATCATTCTAGAAAGTTTGGAAGGAACTACATGAATAGTTTTAGAATACATTCATCTACTTTTGCCTCTTGACCCACACATATTGCATTCCATATAGGGTATAATATACACTATATATAGTGTATATACTATGTACTATACATTGCATTGTATATATAGTATATGCATATGTACCCAGTTTTCCCCCATGATAACCCCCAGGGGATGTAAAACTCAGCAAGGATGCTGAAATTTTGGGAAAGGTTGAAAAACTAGACCCTTCTCCTGTATGAATTTTGTTTTTACAATTTTAAGTGGATGATAGCCTAGTGAGTACCTTATGTGTAGGGTAAAGCCCCAAGGTGGGGTCATTCCCAAAATAAGGGGCCTATGATGAGGCATTAGCTTGTTCTTTAATTGTTGTAAGGTATGTAAGTATTTGGGGTGCTAGGTCCTTATGTGTAGGGTAACGCCCCGAGGATTGGGGTGTTCTTGAAATAATGGGTCCATGATCTCTAGCCTTGGGGGCTTGTTATTTTGGGAATGCCCTAGCCCCAAGGTGTTGCTTTGGCTTAAAACACAACTATTTTTTACTTTTATTTATTTATATTATGATACCCAACAAGTATTGGACAAGTACTCACCACGTATCTCGATAAAAAAAAAGTAACATGGGAATTTCAAAAAATGAAACACTTGCCTTTGTGGGCATTTTGCTTTTTGAAATGATTGATGACCCGTTATTGCATATTAGGGTTGTTAGAAATGATGTGACATGCCCATTTTGCATTCATCATCATTTCAATGGCTATTTGAACATGTTAGGTTTGTTTATAAGGTGAAACATGGACATTTTTTATATTCAATCTACTCCTTGGATGCATGATGATCGAAAATAGATTCAATTGTCATATTTCAATCAACCCAATTTTGATGACTAAATTTTTTTGATCACCACAATTTTAGCTATCAAATTTTTTTAATTTTCAAGGGTTTGACAATTGATACCCATACAATTTGCTGTAATCAAAACAAATTTTGGTTGTCTAATTAATGATGGTTTAATCTCTATTGTTCATTTAGCAACTAAATTTGGAGCACTTTTTGGTTGTTATTTGGGTAGGTTTTTTTAGTAGTTGGTAATCAATCATGGGCACCCATTGGCAATTGAAATTAATTTGATCATTGTTGGAAAAATGGTCAACTTTCTAAACCATGTAACCAACGCAGTTTGCTTGTGATGGGTAAATAAAAAGTGAAGTGCACATTATAAAATTCACTTTCTCTTTTGAGGTGTGTGGGCTTTATGTTGTTTAACAAGCAATCGTTACTATGTACCTTGGGAAAGAGGGGCGGAAACCTTTTATGAGATTAAAAAAATGAATCTTAGCTTAATTTTTTTGTTTTCTCTTTTGGGTTTTGTGTTTTTGATTACACACTTATAACCATTGTTTAAAATCTCATGTGACCTAAAGAAGTTGAAATCTTGGGTATGTCGATGCTTATGTTGGCCTTTTCACAAAAAAATTGAAAAACTTTAAACCTTTATTTTTTGAAATCTAGTTGTTCATAACAATTAGTGTTTGGAAGGTCTTAAAGCATCCTAAATTAAAGTGATGTTGTCCAACTAACCTTTTGGGGAACAATTTGACCTTAGACCCTTTATTTCACACATTGGTTAATTCACATGGAAGGCTTAATAGTGTGCCATCACAAACCATGCAAAAGTGAAATATCTTGAGGTGAAAGCACTTCATCAACTCATTTTCAAAAACGATAAAAGCTTTTGCCATATGATTTAAACATATCGTCACATTATCATTAAAAAATAAATCTTTTGGATTTTTTTAAAGAGATATGATTGAATACCTTGATTTTGCTTTTGTGAATAGACAAACATTTGGCCTAAGCAAGTACAAATAGGTCATAGAATCAAAATTTTAATGGAATATAAATAGTTCCATGGAATATATGAAATTGTAGAATTTTCCAAGGTTTTTAGGAAGACTTGAATGCAAGGTTAAAGATGTGATGTCAAATTTGTCACAATGGTTCAAAATTTTTAATTTAACAAAAGACAAGGTAAATTAAATTGTGGAGGTGGTGGAATTGTGGGATAAGGTGACATGATGCACCAAATTTAACAAGAATTTTTTGAAGAAGGCATGATTGACACCATGGATGGAAAAAGGAGTTTGAAATTTTCTTTCTCAAATAGTAAGTTAGGGCGTCCAATGGATTCCAAGAATAATGAATGTGTTGCCTTTGCCAAGTCAAGACAATCAAGGTGGTTATGGCATGGTGTGAGATGTGGATTGAAATGCTTGATTGCATCCCAAATACCATTGAATTAATAGGGAAAACATCCAAAACAAATGATAAATGGCAAGCACACAAACAATGTTTGGTAGAAGCATTGGCTTGCCCATGTGAACATCCAAGTGTCATCAAGGTCCTTGTTATCCATTCAGAAACCATGGAAGTTTACACATTGTGGTGGAATGGGGGCACACTTCGAAAAATGTTGGATTACAACATGAAATATTCACCCGCTATGGACAATTGAATGTTATTGTGGAAAGAGGGTTTGATGTGGAATGGCAAAGATGGCTTGTCATCTTTAGCTGAAATCTTGTGAAGATGGCATGAGCATTCATGAACATCATGAGTGTAATAAAAAATAATGGGATTTTGCACAATGATTTGTCAAAGGACATCATGTTGCATTTTCCATTTGACAAATGTTGTGTACATTGGTGTGTGTGATTTGTGTGAAAGTAAACACATGCAAGAGGTGACTCCATCTTTGTATGCTTTTGTCAAGGAGCAAAATGCCATTAATGCAAGAAAAACATTTTGGTGGGTGGTCTTTAATTATTTTTTATATATGGTGAGTTTGGAACTACAAATTCCTTTTGGCATACAACAAAATGACACCAAACAATTTTGATGTTTGAGGCATATTTGATGGGAAAGTTTACAAATGTCATATGGGATGAAGATTGGGATGCAAACTATTTTTGGATGATTCAACCAATATGTCTTGGCAAGGTCATTCATGACATGTACAAGGTGAATCTAAAGGTGTGAAGAATCATCCATCATGTTGTGTGCACATTGGTGGGGCTTCCATACAATTCGATTACACATAAATTCCTTTACCAAAGGCAACCATAGATTTTTTGTAATTGGTGCATATGAAATTTGGTGTAGTTCATATGAATTGTTGAAAGTGACATGTTTTGGATGTGTTGACTTAATCAAATAAATTTTTGTTAAGGAATCATGATATTATGTGTGATTATCTTTGAAATTGAGTAGTAGTAAGCTTGTCATTGAACACAATTAAATTTTCATGAATTTTGGTTCATTTGCATTGATATTGTGATTCCTTTTATCCACATGTTAAGGTTATAAAAAATATCATACATCCCATCATTTCATGTCCCCAAAATATTTCTTTTTCAATATTTTGACATGTTAGAAAATCCATGTGTATATGGCAATATACAAAATGTTCTAATAAAAGGTCATACACATCAAATAATGGAATAAATTCAATAGATATTCATTTGACGCAATATTTTTTTGATGCAAACAAAAGCTTTCCACTATTTTTTTTTCATTTTTTGGTGTCAAAATTTTGACAAAATTTAACCAAAACATAAGAAATTTGGTTAAATTTACATTCAAAACCCAAAATTTTCCTAATTTTCTTGGTCTAAAATAATAAAAATTTGCCCAAAAAACACCAAAGCCATGCCAATGTATTTTCCTTCACCATAGTTTGGTCATTAGTCATTATATGATGATTGTCATTTCAATTGTCACAAGGTTTAGGGTGATTGGACAACGCAAATTTTAGTGACCTTGCATTTTATCTCAGGTAGCTAGATTTGGGTTATGACCATGTATTGACCTTTGTCACACTAGGTAACATTAAAATTCAAATCAATGCTTCAACATTGTGACATATAAGGTGCCTTCTATTTGCATTGCCACAAAACATGGAATGTTTCATGAAATTCAAAAAAACTAAGCAAAGTTATGTGATGAAATTGTTTTGAATACATGAATTTGACGAGTGGTTTTTTCCTTTCTAAATAGATGTCAATTTTTCTTGGACTTTCTAAAGTAGCTTCATAAGTTCTAACCGCTAGGTTATCATGTGGATTAATCTAAACCCTTGCATATAAAAATTGGAAAGAAACCTTAATTGACAAACATTTTCATATGTTCAAAAAACACCACTCAAACCTCAAAGTAATACAATTTGGGTTGAAAAAGTCATATTATTAATGATGTTTCACAATATTAGTTGTGCACTCATATATACAACCTAGATCCAAAGGAAGCAATGCTTTTAATATTGTTATGCACTAAATAGTAGCAACAAAATAAATGAATATTAGTTTTCATTGCAAAAATATGCATGCTAATGACTAATTATCTAATCTTCAATATTTTTTCAAAATTTTATCAATTATACTTGAATTATGAAAATTATTTTAATTCTTTTAGACATCCTTCATTTGTGAGGGGAAATTGTAGTCTAGTGGCCGAAAATTTCTTTAATTAGTGTGAGAGTCAAGGTTCAAACCATTTTATCCACATAAAGAAAAATGAAGATGACAATTGCCAACTATGAGAATGGTTACAAATGGGCTCAAATTGGATGGGTGTGAAAAGGAACACACCCAAGGTTTTTAAGTTCATTAAAACTTAGAAATGGGTTCCTTAAAACCAAGGTTCCTTTTCATAGGTTGGATGGGTGTGTGAGAACTTTGGAATGAGATTGGGAGGACCTCGTCAATTTGAGCTCTTGAACGTGAAAATGTTGAAACTAATAGAAGAAACTAATAAAAGAGTGTAGTTTGTGCATTTAAAACCAAATTGTGTCACATGCTTGTCACTTATAATTGGCAAGAATCACCACTTTCTCCTTTATAATATACATTGTGATTATTTACGAAGGTTACATTAAAATGGTCAAAATTTTTAGGAATCCTAAAATGGACTCCCAAAATAAGGACATGTAGTGTCTGAAAACTTTGAAATCACATCATTCCCTTGAAACAAACATGCAGGCACAATGTCTTGTGCATCTTGTAGAGATCTTTTCAATGTCATGTCGCATGTTTCACTTTGTGGTCATCTAACCTTGTTTGAATCATCGATAATCAAATTACCAATTTGCCTTTCAACCCTTCTTTTGACCATAGTTATTAACTCATAATTTTAAATGAAAAAGGTATGCTCATTTTTAATATTTACATTTTGAAATTTTTCTAATAATATATTGGGGCCCAATTTGGATCATGTTATAATATTTGCAATTTAATCTAAAAAAAAATTCAAACATTATGGAGACTTGAACTTCTCAAGGTGATTCTCACTTGGGAGTGCTTGGAACTCACCTTCATTGCACCCTCTTGTGCGCACACACACACACACACACTCGTGAATGCAAAGTCCTCACCTCAAAATTCAAGCACACTCCCAAACTGGACCTGGGTTACCTAGAACAAAACCCAAATTAAATTTTCTTTTCAAGAACCCAACCAGAACTGAAACTGAGGTTCCATTTTGTTGTGAAATTGGAACACAAACCATTTTGATTAAGAAGCACAAAACCCAAGATTCATCAGACAAGTCAAGAACCGCCAAACACTGGAACAGACACAACCCGCCTAAACCCAACCTCCCAACCCAAGTTAAGAAACAAAAGAGAAATCCCTTTGCATTTTCTAAATCTGAGAAAACTCCAACTCTTGAACCAACCAACCCTCCCCTCCCCTCCCACCCACTCACCCTGATGCTTCAAAGTTGGGGAGTCAGGACACACACACACACACACACACACACACAACACCGAATATACTATACTTCTTCTATTCACTTTGATTGATTTGTTGACCTTGCCTACCAAGCAAGGATATTATTGTGTTTAGATTCATTCTAGAATATAGTAGTAGCTTAAGGGATTTTGGGCCCCTATGTAATAATAGGTATATTTGTATATAAAGATTTTTGACAGATGATAATTTTTTGGCTTGTGTTGAAACTTGAGATTAGTTATAATAGAGTTATAATAATATCCTGAAAGCATTTTGATTTTCTTTTAGTAGAGGATTTTTTTGAAGATTATATATTATTTTTTGCTTTGGTGAAACATTTGAGTTTTGATACTTTTCTTTTTGCATTAGGATACTTTTTAAAATGTAAATGGCAAGGCAACACAAAACAAAACAAACAAGTTATAAAAAGGCTTATTATTACAGACCAATCAAAGTGGGGGCTTAGTAAGTAAGACTCAGGAGAGAAGGTACCTACCTAGTAGGTCAGTATCAGCCAGCAGCATCTGGGTAGGAAAAGATTCCCCAATACCCAAATCTGAACAAGCTCCAAACCCACCTTCCCAACAAGGGAAATTGGCATAATTGTGGAATCATGAGAGTTCTAATGGTGGGTTTTTTGGCATGTATACGATGCCCTATAAATACATTGATTCATTGATTCACTGAATGCAACAGCAAAGGGCATCATCCATGATCCTGATGATCCTATTCAGGCAAACCCATGAATGAATTTGGCAAAGGTGAGTGGAAAAAAGGTACCTGTCCTATTAGCTTAACATGTCAAAGGGGAAGAAGGACAAGAAATCCATGGGATCTCTCAAATTTCAATAGTGTAGTTTATTAAGCTTATTATTGCACATTTAAGACAAGGTTTGTGAAATATTTATTCTCTTCTGAATCCAAAAATACACCTCTTTGCTGAAAACACCTCTAAACCCTATTTTCAGTTACCTAATGGTATTTTGTAGCCAATTCTCATAATGTGCATGCATTAGGGGCCATGTTGATTGAACCAGCATCATCTAAACTGGTACCCTGTTTGTCACCTTCCCCCCTTCTTTCAGAGTAAGGCGTCTTCTTATAGAGCTAATAACTAACTAACTAACAAACACAGGGACTGTTAATTTTGGACTCAGATACCCTGACTTAGTCTAAGTAAGTATGGGATATTATTTATAACATAAAAGAAGTAACCCTAATTTCTTTGGGGTTTTTTTTTACCATGGTTCACCCAATGCTGGTTGTGGGAGGAAAAATTATACCTATGTGACCTGAGTTAGGATCACCAAACCACAATGCCTCTTGCCACATTCTTGGTACCATTGGAAAGCCCTACATGAGTAAGGGGTGCATGCACCAATTGGTTTCATAATGTTTTGATCTATGGTGAAGAAGTTATTGAATATTCAACAATTTTTTTCTGTGCGAATTCATTTAAATCAAAACTAGAAAACTATAGAAGAATTTGGGCACCCTCTTAGTATTAGTATTGTTAAAAAGCCCTCGGTGAATAGGATTTAATGAGATTAATTTATAATTTTTTAAACTTAAGGTGTTGGAGATATTGAATTTTGAGTAGTTTTTTTTTCTTGGAAGTTCAATTGAATTACAACAAATGGTTTTGAAAGGAAAAACTAGTTGGGTAATTTGATTCACACTTGGGGTTCGATTGCACATATTACAGTAATACACATGTATATTAGGTATATAATTTACATTTTAAGATGGGCACAAATTGTTGATACCTAATACACACCCTTATGTTTTTACATGCATACCTTCATCCTTTTTAGTTTTAGTGTAAAAATAATTAAAATGTGTCGTTTAGTAGGTTAGAATACCAGGTAGCAAGATTGACCTTGTCGATCATGAAAGGTTGTTGGTGTCCCTAACCCCACCACTAAGTGTACATATACCATGAAATAAAAGGGTTAAATAATGTATGATGGTTTTTTATTGCATTGTTTGTGTATTCATGGTATTATAATGCCTAGGTTGTCCATGATCTTTTGATGTTAAATTGTAGCTTTGAGATTCTTGCATGGCCATAATGTGTGGAAGATATTAGTGAGGTGAATTGTTAAAATGTTTTTATTGTCCTTTTTGGAATGAGTCTTTCTCCTTTGAAATGTTTTCTTTGCTCTCACACAAAGTTTTCAACCTTCCATGTTTTACCTACACTTTTGTCTTTCCTTTGGTTTTTTCACAAGCCTTTCATGGATTTGGAGATCAACAAATTATGTGGATTATTGAATTATTTCACATAGAAATTTAGAATAATGAACACCGTTTCTTAGAAGGTTTTTGCAATTTTCTTAATGACCTCACCTCTATCGAGATCATTATTCCAAACAAGAATGAATAATTAAATGGTTTAAAAAGATGTGAATAAAATATTTTCATCAATTCGACATTATGTTTGAAAAATCATGTTGTATTTTTTATTGTTACTAAGGTAGCTTGTGCGATTGGCCTGAGTGTGAACACATTGAAGGCTCAACTGATTTTTCCTTCCAAACCCAATTTTTACATTTTTTTGAACTTTCAGCAACAAAATCCATTCAAAAAACAATATTTTCCACATTTTAGCTCTAAAAATTCTGAAATAATTTTTTTATTGAATTTGACTTGTGTCAAGAATTTCCAACAACACCAAGAACACCCCTAAATTTGAATATAGGTTTTAGTTTTTATTTTATATAATTTTCATTGAGAAAATGGTTCAATTATCAATAGCTTTCACATTGTAGGTCTAAACATTCTCAAACCAAGTCGATGCACCCCTACTCATCAAAAGTTTGTTGAAGATATCAAGAACGTGACATGAAGTGTTCTAGTTTGGGAAATCTCAATGTGATAAAATAAAAAAATACAAAACATAATACCTTCATAAATAAGTTTTCAGTGATTTAAAAATAAGTTAAAGGTTGTTTATTGATATTTAAAATATTTTAATGTCACCATATTAATTTTCAAAGATAACATCACAACAATTGAGTAGGGAAAATGTGTGAAGGTGGTTAATATTTATGAAGATAATTCAACTCATAAATATTACAAAAGTTGTAATGAATTAAATTTGATATGAAGGGAGTTTAACATTTGACAAAATTCGAAAGAAACATGTAAGTTTTCTATTTCACTAAAGTGTTAGTAAGATTGTTACCAAAGGACAAAGCACAAAGACAAAACTTTGATTAAAAAATAAGTTTCATAGTCAATGTATGTAATGGGTTGGTTAAAGGAGTGATCCAAAATTTGTTTTAAACATTATAAAACAATTTGAGCATGAGGATTAATTTTTTCTTGCAATTATTGTTAGGAAAGTGATTATCTTCAATATCATTAACTATTTAATACATAAGATCTATAGTCAAGGTTAGAAATTTGAATGAATGAGATCTATTTGATAATGATTATGTCAACTAATCATTGTTCAAGGTAGATTGCAGAGTTTCAATGATTTGATGATAATAATAATGAATTTTAACAACACACAATAGTTGTAAATAATTAATGTTTTTTAAAAATGTTATTTGTGAAGTATAACATATCTTACTTAAAAAAAAGGTTGTGTGATGTCAATTTGATTAATAGGTGAAAAAATGCGAGTGGGAATTTTAATGGTTTTAAAGTAAAATAATCATTTTGCTTGAGGTGGTTGAAGTTGAAAACATAGTGTTTTGAGTGCATGGTCCAAATGGATGAGATTGATGGAATCTATAATTGTAGTGGTTTAAAATATGGCATTTATAAAATATTTGACACATTTTGATTCATTAATATTGATGGGGATCAAAATATAGGGCAAAAAAGGATTCCATTAAGGATTAGGTACTTTTTGTCCTTAATGGTACACCTTATAGAATTTGCACATGAAATTATTATATTTAAAAAAATTAATGGAAAAATCTTGGTTGTTTATTTAAAAAGTAAGTAAAAACAATGACAAAACCCATTATAAAATTATTATGTATTGAATTTTTCATTTGAATTTTTCAAAGTTAAGATAGTTTTTCATAATTTTGCAAGAAATTTCAAAAATTTCATTGCAAGGGACGTTCTTGGTAAGTTTTTCTAAATACAAATATTTGTGAAGTCTATTTCTCATTGTTTGGTATTTTGTTTCAAATATGTGTCAATTATGTTGTAACAATGAGAAAGGACAATATAAACTTTTTGATGCCTAAAAAAATACAATGATTTTTATATCTTAACAATTTGTATAACTAATATCATTTAGTATTTTGCATTGAAAGCTCTTCAAATATGAATTTACCATTCATCTTTGGGGATACATTTTTATTATTTAAAATTCCTAAATGTTTTTTGGAGGTAGATTATTATAAGTGTAACATAAGAACATAAGGTTTTTTATTGCACTTCCACCCATTTTGATGTTATTTTTTTGTTTTGGTATGCATGTAATAAATACATGATAAAAATGGACATCCCTTCTTTTCTTTTATCTACTTTGCCATGTAACTTCCAACTTCGACTATCACATGGTTTGTGAAAACCCACATGCTACATTACCACCTTGCCATTATATGTTTTACACTTGCATTTTTGCATTTTTTTCTCTTTCACACCTAAGCATTTTCATCCATTGACTTTATAATTTTATTTTTAGTTACCCTAGTATAAGTGCTTTAGGAAAGAATTGTGATGAACTTCATTTAAACTTTTATATGCATTTACTCAATCAACTTATTTCATCCAAACTTGTTGCAATATGTTATACCCACTAGTATCCCCTTTTCCATTTCATGTTTTCATGAAGACCATTCCTATCAACAATTGTTGCTTAAGGCAGTTACTTACATTTGTTTACAAATGATATCAATTCAAACTAATGCATTTGGTTTTTTTTTGGGAAATAAATTTAATAAAAATTTATAAAATACATTAGGCCCATGAAATTTTATATTAAAAATTTTTCATGACTAATTTTCATTTAAAGCATAATAAAAACCTAGCTCCTAAGAGGGAAATAAGGGTGGGACTTTCAAGATGCATGCAAGGATTAAGGTGAATTCATAAATGAAAGTTCAAGGTGAGAAAGAGGGCAATTAATGCAAGCAAGTTGGAAACAAAATGGTGCATGGACAAGCCACATGCAAACCAAATTCACTAGACACACCATAACCCAAACTTGGAAAAAAAACTTGCACCTTCTTTCCTATGGTATTCCACAATTGTGATTGGGGTTGCATCAAAGTGGCAAAATGTCTTAGGATTCCTTGATAGGAGTCCAAAAAACATTGATATTGTTAAGTTATGATTCATGATACCTTTCCAACCAAGAGTATAATGAATGTCAAGAAAATCTGAAAAAAATGTAGTGCATTTATATTCAATAATAAAAGACACATTTGGATGTTGTAGAATGTAGGAGTATGTGGGTTTTGGATGTGTGACCAAAATGCTTATAAATGTAATGCTCATAAATGTTTTTCCTAGTCCATGTTATTTGTGCACAAAGTTTCATTTTTTCTTCTTTCACAGTATCACCTTCTAATTTGTGTAGTGCTAATCAAGAATGATCATGAAAGTTGAATCTCAAGACTTATTCTTCAAATCTAATGCTAAAATTAATGTGACATTCATGGTATGGATCAAATCATATTATTATAGTACCTATAGGTAATAAGAAGTTTTTTTAGATGGTTTTTAAAACATAAAGGATGAAATTTAAATTTTTAAAAATTGAGACTTGAGTTAATAGTTGAAAAAAACAAGTTTTAGAATAAACTATAATTAATTTTTTTCCTTTTAAAATGAAAAATTATCAAAAATATAAGGGGCTAAAATGAAACAACTTATTGCATTTATAAATAATCTAAGTTATTTTTCAAATATCCAAATTTAACATATTTATTGATAATAAGGGATATATAAGCATTCATTTCTAATATGTAACAAAATAACACCCTTCCAACACATGTGGTATCCAACAAGTACAAATAATAATATCCTTGAAAATTGATGGCCTTTGTACTTTTGGTGTTTGTGAATGGATTTGGTTTTCTAATAATGAATGTTCCAAATTCAAATGTCTTGTTTAATACCATAGTACACTTTCAAGGTTGACAATAATTTTATTATTTGAAAACATGTCAAATCTTTTAGAAAGTTCTTGCCTAAAATGCAAAAAACTAAAGAAATTATTTGCTTGTTGATGTTGAAATTTTGGGAACTTAGAAAAACTAAGCAAACGTTACATTTACTATGGTACGTGTTATTGTGACTACACCCATCAACTAACTATTTTCTTGTCATCTACTAGTTTCGACAAAATGAAACACTTTCCATTAGGTCTTCATCCAATGCGCTTTCATCTTATTCCTTTTCATCCCACAATATCAACTTCATTGAAAATAAGGCATCCTCAACATTCACTTGCAAATCAACAAAATTTTATGAGTTCTTCTACATACATGTAAAATTAATTACACACTAGAAGTGGTGTGTTCCTGAAATAAGCATGCACCCAAGGTGGAGTTGAAGGGCATTTACTTCACCTTGGGTGTGTGCTCAATCCCCTCCTCCTTTTCAAGAGTGCGAACCCACATAAAACACAAGCAAAACATTATTTTTAAGGACAAAATGTTTAGGGTATGAAATTTTATAACCAATACATATAACTTATTAACAAGAATATTTTAAACTTTAAACTTTAAACTCCTTGGATTTTTCACAAGTGAAAACAATGGTTGTTGGGGGGGGGGGGGAGGGGGGGGGGGGGGGAAGGGGGGGGGGGGGGTGGGTAAAAAAAAAAAAAAGGGGGAAGAAAATATTAGGGGGGGGGGGGGGGGGGGGTTGAAAAGAAAAAAAGTGGGGGGGGGGGGGGGGGGGGGGGGTTAGTGAGTAGGTTAT
>Ga0116231_10011739_pt1 | contig 13287 bp, 12 predicted proteins | sample S1TSphgellanicum_2_FD_89695 | JGI IMG/M metagenome (GOLD analysis project Ga0116231, IMG submission 89695) | Host-associated microbial communities from peat moss isolated from Minnesota, USA - S1T2_Fd - Sphagnum magellanicum MG | ecosystem: Host-associated > Plants > Peat moss > Unclassified... | reverse complement strand
TTTAAAAAAAAAAAAAAAAATTTTTTATTTTTTTTTTTTTTTTATTTCTTTTAAAAAATTTTTTTATTAAATTTTTTTTTTTTTTCCCCCCCCCCCCCCTTTTTTTTTTTGCTTTCCTCTCTTTCCTTCATTAAATTGTACAAAGCTTTCAATCATCCTTGTGTTTGTCTTTTTTTTTTTGGGAATTAAATTTTGCAAGTCTCGATCTAATGAGTAAGAACATCTCCAACCACAGCAATAAATCACACTTTTACAACATCAACTCTCAATGTTCTCACCCGCAAAGATTTTTAAAATCGTTTCAAACCATGAAAGACCATATACACTTCTACATATGAACCAATAATTGCCACTAACCAAATTCAGAATAGGATGTTTTATTTAAAGGTGTTGACATGAACATTACACTTTGGACCAGTTTTACTAGAGAGCAATAGGATTTGCACTATTCTAGTACAAGGTTTAATAAATTTAGGGGTCTTAATTGCTGTGGTGTGGAGATTTTCTAACTTATCCCTTGTGTACTTTCGTAGTAATACCTAGGCGGCTTCAACATAAATTAAATTATTTTCAACTTTGCTGAAGTTTTCAGAAAAAATTCAGCCCTTTCTGTTGAAATTTTCAAAAACACATTCAAGCTATCCACTAGTTTTGAACTAAGGACTTGCCTGATCAAATTAGTTACTTTACATCCATCTAACCACTAGAACACAATGAAATATTTTTTAAATGATCAGGAATTTTATTATATATATTACAGATATGCCGAAATTTCAAAATTTTAAAAATAGCTGTTGAACGAAAAATTCTAGATTAAATTAATTTTTTAGTAGAAAATTACCAAAGCTGCCTAAGTACTACAATAATTAGTGAACGATGGATGGAGATATTACTCAGGAGTAAAGGCTACAAAGTGCAAATTTTATGATTTGTAAAGCTTGGATTAACATCTCAACTAAATTCAACTTATTTTGTTTTAGGGGGTCACTCTTGGTATTTTCTAAGAATCCTTTGCATTTAGAGGGCTTCATTTACTATCCAATTATAAATGGGATAAATTTTAATTACTTATTGACTAGTCTTGTTTATTTGTAAATATGGTAATTTTGGCAATTGAAAAATTTATAATTTATTATAAATTAAAAGAAAATTTTATCTATATTTTCAAATGCATTGTTTGTTTCATAAAATGTTTAACTTTATTTATTTATTTTCTAAATAAAATATATCTCCAAAGTCAATATAAAGACACCTTATTTTGAAGTGATGTCATTTTTTGGTAAATTAAATGACCTTAATGTTATGGTTTTATTGTGTTTAACATTGTTGAAATATTAAAACATGAAATTTGTGATGAAAAACTATGGGTGCAAATTGGTTATTAGGAGTCAACTACTCTAAGGACTCAACCTTTCAGAGTCCTTTGCTAAAGAAATATTTTTGTGATAAGGGTCATGTGGTGGTTTGTTAATAGTTGGGTCAAATAATTTAATTTGTACTTTGAAAATTCAAAATTGGCCTAAAGCTTTGCACAGCTAGGGTCAGTTGCATGGGGGTCTTTGATTTATGTGCTTTCATCAGTTGCAAGGTTAGACTAGGCATGATGTCACAGCCTCACACACATGTTGCAATGCATGTTACTGAATTTTTTATGTGTTTTTTTAGGTGTTGATGTTTTTGTGTGCTTTTAAGCGTTTTGTGTAGCGTGATTCTTTTCTTTTAAGTTTTGTAAGTATCACACCTACATTGTATCAATCGATTGCACTTCAAGTTCATAGTAAAAAATAATGGCAAGAAATCTAGAGGTGCTAGGAGAAGTCATGGGAGAAGGTAGATGACAAGCTTTAAACAAAGGAGTTTTTTACATTTGTTAGGGTGTTGAACAACAAGGGTTTGAAGCCAAAAACATAGATCACTGCTAGTACCCATGTGATTGAAGCGAATATCATTGAAATGTTTGGAGAATTTAAAATCCTTAGGACAACAAATCTAGATCTTGATCCAAATATCAAATTGGAGTTGTTATGTTTACATTCCCAGTGTTATGGCAATAATAATGTTACCAACAATGAATTCTACTTTTGGTTTGTTAAAGGTTACATTGCCCAAGAAATAGATGTAAAGGTGAATCAAATGAAAGTGATATCTTCAATTACAAGAAAAAAGTTTTGAACAAAAGAAATAACAAAATGAAAGTGTCGCAACCCTAGTTTTGGGCTCGTGACAAAGGCAAGGGCTTGTGAAGGTGCGGGCCAAGAATGAGCCCGAGAATCACATTTCATGCTCTTGGGAGTGCAAGAGAGTGCGAGGGAATGAACCTTCACACTCCCAAATGAGCACCAACCTTGGGAGTTGGAATCCCAATGGACTCCTAAGTTTTTAGAGGAAATTTACAAGGGCCAAAACTCATTGGATTGAGAATTCTCTTATATCATGGAAAGCTCTTGGAATGTAGATGTTTAAAATGGGTTTGCATGACCCATTTGGGTAATTAAAACATAAGTTATGGCCAAAAGAAAGTTCGGGAGTCAAATTGTCAATTTGACTCCCGACCATTAAAAGTCATGAATCTCCCTGACTTTCTTGCGTGTAAGTGGCGTGTCACATACCATTGAAAAGCTTTTAACGAGAGCTACAACTTTGTTTTAGACCTCATTAATTGGAGGTTTACACACAAATTTAAGGGCCTTTAAAGTTACGGGAGTCTTAATTTTGGGAATTTTGGGACTCCCATTTAGGAGTCCCGGGACAAAATGACATTTGGGTGTTAGTCCCATGGCCAGGCACATAGTATACTATAAGGGGGAAGGTGATGACGTCCCCCAAGTCCAGGCTGTGGTGAGTCTTATGAATTCATGTTTGCCCGTGATTCGTCTAGGCACCAAAGGTGTTCCAACTACGCACTAACCAACCTATTATTTGATTTGTGCAAGCCCGTGTGAGTAAGTGACTTGCTTGTCAATCTTCCTAGTCCCATCCTGGAGCTCCAACACACCCCTCTACCCCTGAAGTGCTTCGAGCCAAGGAACGCACCCCAACTCTTTCTCCTTTCGTTGTTTTCTTCTTTAGATTCGTAGCTGAGTCCATCAAGAACTTGGGGGTGTGTCAAAAAGTGTTTTCATGGTGGTGCAATAAGGTGTTGTAGTAGGGTGAATGGTGAGGGTATGTCTCTTTAATCAGATGAGGATATTGTCATTCAATATTTGAAAGTTGTTAAAGAAAAACCTACTAATGGTCCTTTAACCCAAGTGTTGGTAACCTAAAGGTTGTGAAAGATGAATTTACCATTAGGAAGTCCCTTAACCCAAACACAACTAGCCAATTGTTGCAAAGTTTGTTACGAATCAAAGCTATTGAAATAATTCATATTCAAATAATACATGATTTTTTAATTGAATTATTGCATGAAACAAAACAAAAAGTTGAACTTTTGGAGTTACAAAAAAAAACAAGTGAAACAAAGTTGTTGGATTTGTGCCTCTTTTTTATAGATCATCAAAAGACTTTACTTACAAAAGCTCAAGTGGCTTGAATGCAAATGAAGGCTTAGGAGGGATTCAAGTTTTTTCCAACAACTTCAAATGCTTAAAAATAAGGTCATTAAATTAAGGTTTTTCTACAAATTTTTGATTTGTTTGATCATTCATGATTTAAGGTCACATTACAAAGTTTATACATAGGTTCAAATTTACTTTTGCTTGTAAGGTTCGCATTTATTTCCACTCAAATGTCTAATGTTAAATGTTGGTAATCTGCATTTTTAGTGCAAAGGAATAATGAACTTAAAGGCCCTTGACTTGGACATTCTCATGTTTGAAGATTTGCAAGGGTTAAATGCAAAACTTCAAACCTTGGAGAAAAATCTTGATGTCTTTCATGCATTCTTGAAAAATAAATGTCACCTGATGCAATGTAAGGTGAAGATGACTTTCAAGATGTAGAGGTGGAAATGTGGAAAGTCCATTCCAACATTGTGTTTATAATAATAGATCAACCAAACCTAGAGAACGAAATCCAATATGTTCATCAATAACTCAAAAAAATGTAGCAAGGGGGAGGTTTAAATATTTGGCCTACCCATTAAATATAATAGTTTCCAAGTTAATTACACCCCTAAATTTGGTATATTATGATGCAATATAATAGAGTTATATTTTTATGTATATTTTAAAGCCATATTTAGGATATAATAAAAATATATTACTTTGTATATTGCACATATGCATATACATTATTCATATAGTGAACCCACAAATTAATATTTCAATTATAAAAATTCTTATTTGAATCTTTAAATTAGTATTTGAGTTGTAAAAATTGATATTATTATAGTAATTATTATTAAAAGATTATTATGTGTACTAACACTAATTTTTTATTATTAAATATCAATTATTATAGTTAATAAGAGTTATAACAAATGGAATAATATTTAAAATAACAGTTACAAAACAACTAGTTTAAGTGCCATGTAGACCATGTTAATTAATATTTAAACTAGGTGTATTTAAAATTAGGAGGTAATACTAAGTTAGATTACTCAACCTTAAATGCTAAACCAAAAATGAAATAAGATTTAACATAGATGCCACATGGCATAACTTAACCTAGGTGCCATGTGGCATCTCCTAACCTAGGTGTCATGTGGTTTAGTTTATCATAAGTATCATGTAACCTTACCTACCTACCTATTTAAGATTATTTACATACCTAGGGTGAAAGCATGGTAAAGTATATAAAAAAAAGTTGCCAAAAAAATATCAAGTTAAAAAAAAGGCAATTTTTCATAAAAACATAAAAAAATATATTCAACTTTTACTTAAATTTCATTTTGAAGCTATTGAACTCTCAATTGGGTTTATTGTAAATCAACTACAAAATTTCAAAAAAATTGGAATAATAAAAGTAGGGGATAAGTAGGTTTGAAATTGATTAGTCAATATGGTGTTCAAGCCTACTTTTTCATTAAAAAATTTAATGAAATACACATGTATGAAGTTATAGCATAAAGATCATTGTATATTCAAGGTCCTCATTAGAAAACAAATCTACTTTCTCTTTGGTATAATATATTTGACAAATATTTGAATCAAATGTTACACTATAGAAAGTAGATTTAAAAATTTATTTGCATGTAAAAAAATCTATTTGAAAACTATTTTTATAGTGAAAAATTTAAAAATTAGTGCATAGTAATGAAGAAGTATCTTATTATTTATCAATCAACTAAAAAGATTGAATGTATGACAATTTTGTGATGGGTTTTGGTTGTACTTTTTGTTCATTTGACAAGTAAACTAGCAAGCATTTTTAGTTGTACATTTTACCATGCTTTCACCCCCTATTTACTTATGAAGTTTCCATGTGCAAAATTTTGATAGGGTATTGAAATAGTTGTAATGATAATCACAAATTTCTACCACAAACCATATTTATAATATTTGGTCAAAGGTCTTTTGTATTCATTGACCATGAATTTCATCCAAAAATTTATGATCATGTCATTGTTGTCATCATGTTGTTTGTGACTAATTGGCGTTTGTGAATAATTGGCATTTATAATTTTAAGCTACAATTTTCTTTGACATGTCATGTACATTATACCCCATTTATATGTGGTATAGGGCTTTTGAAATTTTAAAATTTTGAATCAATTTTGGAAAGTTCTTTAAATTTTTAAAGTTTTAGGTTTCCACATATTTTAGGGTATGAGTGTTTTTTATATGTGGCCAATAGGTCTTTGTGTTTTTGATTTTTTCCCATCAATTTTGTTTTATTATTTGAGTCCTTTAAAAAATTGATCCCTTCTAATCCAATAGGTGTTCACTTTCAAAGGTTCTAAATCAAAATTTAAGCTTAAAACTTTATCAAATGGATTTTTTGTTTGAATTTTTTAACATTCATATGAATGAAAAAGGAACAACTTGCCATGATTACCATGGTTTTAAATGGTAAAACATAAATATGTCTCCAATTTTGATTTTTTTCTTCATCATTTAACATCCTTTTTGGTTCATTTGATTGTGACTACACCCCAAAATTAGAATCGAAACCACATTTGGTCAAACCTATTATATATTAAACCAACATTGGATTCTACCTTATAAAAACAAATTCTTTGGACAAGACCCCAAACTCATTCCCTTTATGAATTGGGAGTTATATAAACAATATGTCATTTAATTACAATGAATTTGGAAGCACCCATGATATCCAATAATATATTACATTCATGCTAATTTAAGGTATATTTGAATAAATAGAGTGTGTAGTACCAAATTGTTAAATGATGTGCACCTAATTATTAACATTAAATCTTTCTTATTTATGGTTTTGTTTTGTTTTTTAAATTACCTTTGATCCTTCTAGATAAATTTGATATTTTTGTGATTTGGTGTTGCATGGTTTCTTGACATTCATTTAATTGTGCATGTGAAATGCATGTTCTATATATTTGGTCCCATTTCTATTTGGGTTGCATTCATTGTATGATGTTATCAGTCAATAATGTGGTATCAAAATGGGAGTGTTGAAAGAGGTTTTCTACTAGTAAACCAATTCTAATTGAATGATATTTTAAAGAGTATATAGGTAGTAATGGAAGTAACATATGAGGTTTGATGTGAGCAATGTTCCATTTGTCCAAGGAATGATTTTTAAACATAGAGTAGAAGGAGATTAAGTGTGGAAAGTGTTCTAGTTGTCTAACAAGTGATTTGTTGCACTTGTTACATTTTTTGATCTTGGAACCAATTTAGTGATTTTGGCTCCTTTGAATGTATTTGCACCCTTTAACATATTAATAGCCTTAGGGGCAAACCCATCCTTGGGTGGTACCATTAAAAACCACTTCAATAAAATTTAAGGAAATGTGGATTAATTTACGGGAACATCATTAGGTGTTAAAAACCCTTTTCCAAGAATTAATAGTTTTGGTGTGTGCCAAATTTGTGAGTCCAATGATCACATTGCCACCATGTGCTCACATATTAGAAGATGAAGGGAAACATGATGAAACATTATAGTTGTGGGGGATTGGTCTTCAAACATTGGGACTTGATTCATCAACAATGCATGAGGAGAAATAGGCATCATTTGATGAGGAAAACCACTTTGACTTTTCTGATGATGATTCTAATTTTGATATGGAGGAACTTGTAGATGATGAATAAGGAAAATTATTCCTACATAATAACACAAGGTTATTAGAAGATTTGATGGATAATGGACTAGAAACCTTTGTGTAGGAAGAAGGACCTAATCAAATCATGAATTTGATTTTGGAAGAGCAGGCTAATAATGTTATGTTTAGGGACATAATTGAATATGAGGACTATGAAGATTGGATTAGATGTGTTGTTGAAGATGAACAGAGGAAAATGAATAATTTTTGAATGTAAGATCTGTTTAAGTCTCCAATGTATTTCAATTAAATGCTTTAGCAAAGCTTACGGGTGAGGGGACCCAGCCTCAACCACCTGAACATGAGAATAATAGATGGACAAAAATCAAGTCCAAGATTAAGGTTGATCCAGATCTAGAATAAGAAAAAAAAAACAGTCATGGTCTTTGCTTGAATAGTTCCCAAGTGCCTTTACATGGCATAAAGGGGAACTTGGATGTTGTGAATATGGTGAACATATAGTGGATACTTAGGGTGTTTCCTCCCTGTAGGACCACACCTAGTAGGTTTTGATTTTGGGAAAAGGTCAAAGTAAAGAAGCAGATTGATGCGCTAATGGCTTTAAGCAAGATGAAACTGAGCACATCAGATTATGCTTGCAAAGTTACTTTGCCAATGAAGAACGATGGCAACCATTGATTTTGTGGTGATTATCAACCTTTGAATATGCAGACGTGATGGGATTCATTTCCTATGCCCTTGGTTGAAGATGTTTTGACTCAATTGGGCAAGTCATTGTGGTTTTCTACATTGGACTTAGAATAAGGGTTTTTGAAGATTAGGATGGCTTCTAAAGACATTCACAAATCCGCTTTGATTACCAAATCCAGGTTATTTGATTAAACTGTCATGCCTTTCAGCATGAAAAGTGCCACCAATACCTTTTCCAAAACCATGACAAAGGTTTTTGGATCATACATGGATAAGTTTATGAAGGTTTTTGTAGATGATTTGAATGTACATAGTTTGAGTTGCGAGGAGCATCTTAAACACCTTCAATACATTATTATAAGGTTAAAGGAAGTTAACTTCAAACTCAATCCAAGCAAATGTGAATTTGCAAAGTCCAAGTTGGTCTTTCTTGGTCATGAAGCAACTAAAAAAGGACACAACCATATCATAGAAAAATAAAAGTTGTCACAAATTTTCCCATTCCTACTTCTATTATTAACATGCGGGCCTTTTGGGGACTAATGGGAAACTATAGAAATTATGTGAAGGGGTATTTGCGCATTGTCATTCTAATGTTTGAACTAACCAAAAAAGATTTTGTCTTTAGGTGGAATCCTAATCTTGAAGTCGGCATTGGTCTCTGCTCCAATTTTGGTTAGGCTTGAGTTTACAAAAGCTTTCATTTTGGATGTTGACTAGTCTATGCATGAAGTAGGGGCCATACTTGCACAAAAAGAAAGAAAAAATGAAAAGGTGATTGCATACACTAGTAACGCACTCTCTTTTGTGGAGAAGAAATTTCACCCTATGGAAGGTGAATGTTATGCTTTGGTGTGGGGTATCATGCAATTTAAGCAGTATTTGTATTATAACCATTTCACATTCCAAACTAATCACTAGCCTTTAGAATCATTGGCAACTGTTTCTAATGCCTTCAGGAAGAGAGGTAGGTGGATCAATACATTATAAGATTTCAATTTCAAGATCATTCATAGAATAGGATCCAAGCATACAAATGTGGATGTGTTGAGTAGGAACCCTATGGATGCTGGAAAACTAAATGAAGATCTGGTAAATGAAATTAAAGATTGTAAGATGTTATAATACACTCAAAAATTAAGGGAAACCTTATGGACGAGCAAGAGAAGCTCTAAGATGGGTTTGTTGTTGTAGTTTTTGGGGAATTGGGGATTGTTGAATCATTTGTTCATGGTGGAATCTGTTGAACTTGTTCCTATAGAAAAAATTGGATTGGCCAATATAGATGTAGGATAGGACAACAAAATTGTTGTTTCTGAAGAAAAAAATTCAAGACATAAGAAGCAAGGCCACTAGTAAAAGGAAAATACAAGAATTGTGGGACGTATAAATCATTGGAAGTTTGTCGAAGAGGCAAGTGCCATGGTTGATGATGATGAAGACCATGAAACCTCTGAGCAAGACAATGATTGTGAAGAATGCAGAAGTAAGGAGAGAAGGGAAAATGAACTTAACATGATGGTGTTAAATGGGAATCAGTTCCTAGCAGAATGTGGAGAAGAAGAAAAATTTAGGGTTAGCAAACGCATTTTACATTACTACTATAATAATGATAACATGTTATTTAAAGGTTTGATGGTTCCAAGACCTAAGGAGCAACGGTGGATTGTTGTGGATTTGCATAATGAGATTAGCCACTTTGGGGAAGGAAGAATTTTGGTTGAAGTAACCAAGCATTACTTTTGGAATAATTGCACAAAGGAAATGAAGGACGTTGTGCGGTTGTGCAAACAATGTTAGCTTGTGAAGTGTACAAGTTTTATTAGATTTGAACCTAAAGAGCTAAAGAATATCCCAATTGGGAACTAATTTTATAGAATGGCACTAGATACCTCTGAGCCACTACCTAAAACCTACAATGGTAATAGATACATTTTAGTGGCCATCAACCACTATTTTAAGTGGTGTGAGGCCAACACAGTTGTCAACCATGATGCAAAAACTGCTACAAGGTTCTTGGAAGATGAAATCATCTTTAGGTTTGGTGTACCAAAGTGTGTTCTCACTAATAATGGTTATGAATGGGCAGTTGAATTCAATTAACTATGTAAGAATTACATGATTGTACACCAACACATTGCATCCAAGTGTAACGGTATGGCTGAGAGGATAATCAAGACTTTGAAACATGGGTTAACTGTGTTGTCTATAACTTCGAAACACATAAAAGATTGGGATAAACATCTTCCTAAGATATTATTAGGGTACCCGTGTGGGATTCAAGCAAGTACAAAGTTCTCCCCCCATATATTGTTAACAAGAAGAACCCCTGGTAATTTTTAGAGCTAATAACTTTCTGAGCCTTTTGGTTCAAACATTTGAAGGTGATGCAAAACCATGCATCTTGGCAGTACACATGATTGACAAGCTACAATTCATTACTAGGATGCATGGGGAAGTTAAGGAGGACGTTTGCCAAATTTAGGTGCATTAGAAATGTGCTTATGCTTCAAAAAAAGGAAAATAAATGTTAAATCTTGGACTCAAGGAGGGAGTGACCTATGTGAAGATGAATAAACCAGGGAAGAAAAAGTCTTTGGTGTCTAGTTGGGAGGGACCATTTTTATTTTTGAACTATTTGGATGGTAATGGGTTCATGGAACAAGATGAAAAGGGAAGAATGTGTTTTGTTAAAGGCAAGGAGAAATAACTTTGGGATAGACCTCGTTGAGATTTGCCATTATACCATTCTACACAAGTTGTGTAAAGATTGAAGGGCTTAGTTTAATTTGAATGGGAGGTGTTACATGTGTGATGAAAAGAAGGGGTGGCCTTACACTAATGAAATAAGCACCATTAATTGCCAAAAGTTACAAAAGGACAAAACTTTCGACAATTACTTGTGATGTGAAGCCTCAAGTTATCTTCTATGGCATTTGTGTTCATGACTTTTGTTTTCTTGCTTATTATGAAAATGGCAGTTATTCATTGTTGACGATGCTTGCTATGTGGTGAAGGTCTCTACTTGGTTACATTTTCTGTGGTATGGCTATTTTTTCGTTGGAGCTTTGATGGTGGTCTATCGAGCAGTCACTACTAGGAAATGCGTCCTTGTTCACTTTAGGTGTCACTAGATTTTTGAGTGAATTTGGATAACTTTACCTAATGAAATTGTTTAACCCCCTAGTGAACAGGGACCAGTTGCTACGGACATGATTTGTTTCATTAGTACCTAGTGAAATAAAGTTACTCTAAAGTGAAATACAAATTTACCAAACCATTCACTTGCTAATTAATTAACTCAGCAGTATAGAAATGAATTAAAATTTAATTATTTAATATAGAATATTATTAATAATTTCATGATTCTTAAAGCTTATTATTTATTGACACGTGTCACTACCTACGCTAATTTAAAAACCTAACCTAAGTAGGTAGGTCACATAATGAACTTAGGCACCTAAGCCTATGAATTTGATAGAAGAATATTCGGTCAACATACCATTGTTGACCACACACAACACCACCCATGAGGTTTGATCCCTTGACCTTTGGAGTGGGGGCAAACATTTACCATCAAGCCACCCCACTTGTTATGATAATATGTTACATTACATTCTATTTATCAAATATTTCATTTTAAACATTATAAAAACATAAACTTTGAAAATTCATATCTTATTGAAATTTTATTCAAATGAAATGATTTGAGTTTACTTTTTAAGAAAATTCAATAATGTACATAATTACATTTATTTCCTTTTGAAAGTTTAAAATCATTTAAACAAAAAAAAAGTTGAATATCATTATTCAGTAACATTTCAATGACCATTCTTTTGAAAAAACAAATTTAATAAATGGATTTTTTTTGTTAATATAATAATATTATCTATGTTAAACTACTTTCAATTATTATATGACTATTTTTCATTAATTGAAATTATTTCACCCTACATTATTTATGGCTATTCTCAATTACTTTTGGTTATTCTAAGTTATTTTTCGTTATTTTAACTTATTTCACCTTAGGCTATTTTCAACTATTATAAGTTTTTTGGGCTATTTTATGTTATTTTTGGCTATTGTAAATTATTTCAATTTAGACTACTTGCAATTATTATAAATTACTTCTGGCTGTTTTAATTTATTTCACCTTAAACTATTTTCAGTTATTGTAAGTTCTCTTGGCTATTTTATGTTATTTTTGGCTATTATAGATTATTTCAATTTAGACTACTTATAGTTATTATAAATTACTTTTGGCTATTTTAATTTATTTCACCTTAGGTTATTTTCAGCTATTGTAAGTTTTTTTTGTTTATTCTATGTTATTTTTGGCTACTATAAATTATTTCAATTTAAACTATTTATAATTATTATAAGTTACTTTTGGCTATTAAAAGTTATTTCACCTTAAGTTATTTTTTTATTATAAATTATTTCACTTTAGATTATTTTTGGCACTCCTAAACAATTATAATATATGGCTATTGGTTGTTTTTTTATTAGTGCTATTGGTGGTTATTAATGGCTATTGGTACCTATTCTATTTGTGGCTATTAATGTTTTTTAATGATTATTCTATTAATAGTTATTGGTGGTTATTCTATTAATGGCCATTAGTAATTATTTTATTGGTGGCTATTGGTGGTTATTCTATTAATGGCTATTGGTGGTTATTATATTAATGGCTACTATGGCTTTTATATTAATGGCTACTGGTGGCTATTATATTAATGGCTACTGGTGGCTATTATATTAATGGCTAATGGTGGCTATTCTATTAATGGCTAATGGTGGCTATTCTATTAATGGCTATTAGTGGCTATTTTATTAATGGCTACTGGTGGTTATTATATTAATGGCTATTGCTAGTTATTCTATTAATGACTATTGGTGGTTATTCTATTAATGGCTATTGGTGGTTATTCTATTAATGGCTATTGGTGTTATTTTATTAATGGCTATTGATGGTTATTTTATTAATGGCTATTGGTGGTTATTCTATTAATGGCTATTGGTGTTATTTTATTAATGGCTATTGATGGTTATTTTATTAATGGCTATTGGTGGCTATTATATTAATGACTATTAGTGATTATTCCGTTATAAGCCATTGGTGGTTATTTTATTAATGGTTATTGTATTATAAAATATTGTTGGTTATTATATGTTATATTACAACTATTGGTGATTATTGTATTATAAATTATTGTTCGATATTCTATGTTATAATATCATAGGCTATTGGTAGTTATTGTTTTGTAGGGTATTTGAAATTATTTTTCACATGTTATTATTTTCTATTCTAAGTAATTTTTACTTTAGGTTATTATATATATTTTAGATTATTTTAAAGTTATTATGCTTAGGATAAAATAATTTATAATAACATAAAATAAAATGACCTTGAATAATTTAAAGTATAACTTGAAATAACATATAATGATTTA
>Ga0116231_10011738_pt1 | contig 13288 bp, 12 predicted proteins | sample S1TSphgellanicum_2_FD_89695 | JGI IMG/M metagenome (GOLD analysis project Ga0116231, IMG submission 89695) | Host-associated microbial communities from peat moss isolated from Minnesota, USA - S1T2_Fd - Sphagnum magellanicum MG | ecosystem: Host-associated > Plants > Peat moss > Unclassified... | reverse complement strand
GTCGTTGTATGGAAGGGCGATGCGGCAGGGGACGCTGCATCTCGCGCTCGCCGGTGGCGGCATGCTGCTGATCAACGTCAACCGCCAGCCCACGGCCCGTGGTCATCGCCACATGACGGCGTGCCAGGCGGCCTCTGTGCTGGGGCCCTATCTCAGCGCGCCGGCGCGGCGCGGGGCCTGCGCGAAATAGCGCCCCCGCCCTCCGATGCGGCCGATCCCGGGTTGCCGGCCCGCACCGCCGCCGTGCGCCGGGCTGCGTCGCGGCTGTGCCTGCGCATGGGCTGGTCACCGCTGCACGAGGTGACGCTGCCCACCGGCCGGCGGGCGGATATCCTCGCGCTGCGACAGGATGGCGGGTTCGCCTGCATCGAGGTGAAATCGGGCGCGCGGGATTTTCTGAGCGACACGAAATGGCCCGCATATCGGGACTTCTCGGACGCGCTGTATTTCGCTGTCGATGCGGATTTTCCGCTCGATCTCGTGCCCATGGAGACCGGGCTGATCGTGGCCGCGCCGCCGCTGGCCGAGATTCTGCGCGAGGCGCCGGCCACCCCCCTCGCCCCGGCGCGCCGCCGCGCGCTGCTGCACCGCTTCGCCACGCTGGCGGCGCTGCGCCTCGCCGCCCTCGAGGATCCGGGCGGGATGGCCGAACTGCGCGGGGCGTTGCGGGTCGAGTGAAGCGGGGGCCGCGCTACTCAGCGATCTCCGGCAGCCGCTTGGTGAGCACCACCTTGCCGCCCCAGTTCTGCACCATGTCCGCGCCCGGCATCCGGGTTCTGCCCCCGCCGGCCACCAGAACGTCCGGGCGCAACTCGGTCAGCAATTCGTCGGGCCGCTCGTCATCCTCGATGACGACGAGATCGACGCTCGGCAGTTCCGCCAGTTGCCGCGCCCGTTCGCTCGCCGGCAGGCCAGGCCCCGTGTCGTCGCCACGGCGGCTGAGACTGGCGTCGGAGGCCAGCGCCACCACCAGCCGCTCGCAGGAGGCGCGCGCCTGTTCGAGCATGAAGACGTGGCCTGGCCCCAGCGGGTCGAAATAACCGCGCGCGAGGCCCGTGCGCAGGCCGGTGCGGCGCCACCGCTCCACCCGCTCGCCGGCCACCTCGCGCCCGACGATCTTGCGGCGGCTGCCGCCCTGCGGGGTGATCGCCGCCACCAAATCCGAGGGGCGCGCCACGGCGATGCCGATCTTGCCGACCACCACGCCGGCCGCGATATTGGCCAGACGCGCCGCCACCGCCAGATCCTGTCCGCTGGCCAGCGCGGCGGCGAGGGCCGCCACGGCGGTGTCGGCCGCGCCGGCGACGTCGAACACCTCGGCCGCCTCGGCGCGGAAATGCCAGGCGCCTTCCTCGCTGACCAATGTCATGCCATCCTCGGCGCGGGTGACCAGAACCGCGCCGAAGCCGTTGTCCCGCCGCAGCTTCTCAGCCGCAGCCTCGATCGCCGCGTCGCCGTTCACCGCCATGCCGGTAACGCGGGCGAGGTCGCGCCGGCTGGGCACCACAACATCCGCCCCGAAATAGCGGCTGTAATCCACGCCGCGCAAATCGACGACGACCTTGCGCCCGGCGGCATGGGCCACGGCGATCAGCTGCGCCGGCACATCGCCGGCCAGCACGCCGTTGCCGTAATCCGACAGCACGGAGATCGAGGTGGCCGCCATCGCGTCGCGCACGATGCGCAGCATCCGCTCTGCGAGCTTGGGATGGATCGGCGAGGTGTCCTCGCGGTCCGCGCGCAGCATCTGCTGGCCCTGGGCGACGAACCGCGTCTTTTGCGTGGTGATCCGGCTGCCCTGGACCAGCAGCCAGGGCTCCACCCCCGGCTGCCCGCCGATCAGTCCGGTGAGGTCGGACCCGGCCTGATCGTCCCCGACGACCGAGACGAAGGCGACGGCGGTGCCGAGGGCGACGAGGTTGCGCATGACGTTGCCCGCGCCGCCCGGCACGCACAGCTCCCGATGCACCGAGAGCACCGGCACAGGCGCCTCGCGGCTGACACGATCGACGGTGCCGTAGATGTAGCGGTCGAGCATGGCGTCGCCGATCACGACCGCGCTGGTGCGGGCGAGGCGCCGAACGGCGTCCGTCAGGTCGGGTTCGGCTTTCGCCGGCGAGATCCCAGCGCCGTTATGGTCCATGCTGGGGCTCTGGATGGAAAGGGTCTGGCACTGAGGGGTCGGAACTCCCGTCGCGGTCCGCGTGCTGTCGATCGCCGCAGCATGACACCTTTGTCACGTCTGAAGGAAGGCAAGGCGATCGGCCTCGAGCACGACGCAGGTCAAGGCGCCGCCCAACACCGCCCCGGTATCGACGTTGATGCGGTGCGGACGGATTTGCGGGGCATCGGACGGGGTATGGCCGTGGACCACCACCACGTCGGATGGCGCCGTGGAATTCAGGAACGGATCGCGAATCCACAGCAGATCGTCGATCCTCTGGCGTTCCAGCGGCACGCCGGGCCGGATGCCGGCATGCACGAACACGTAGCCGCCGGCGCGATGCATCAGCCCGAGGCCGCGCAGATAGCCGAGATGGCGCGGCGGCAGGCCCAGCCACCAAGCGCGCGGGCTATCGCGGTGGGACAGCCCCCAGCTATGCAGGCTGGCCCCCCCGCCGTTCTGCAGCCAGTGTTCGGCGACGCGCGGATCGTCCTGGGCGGCCAGCGCCGTCACCATCATCTCCTCATGGTTGCCCATTAGATCGACGATCCGCGGCGGCGTGTCGCCGGGCCAGGGCGCGATCAGCTCCTCGACGACACCGGCACTGTCCGGACCCCGATCGATATAGTCGCCCAGATGCACGACGGTGGCGTGGGCGACCGGCCGGGAGCGCAGATCGGCGGCGATGAGGTGATGCATGTCCTGGAGTTTCTCGACGCAGCCATGGACGTCGCCGATGGCATAGACGCGCTTCCCGGGTGGCAGATAGGAGGGCGCTAACTGCTGGTTAATCATGGGACGGCACCCTACCCAAGCGGCCCGGCGGTTTCGAGGGCTGGGATGGAGGGAGGCGCTCCCATGGCCGCGGATCAGTTCCTGGAGGCGGTGCGCCGCGCGCTGCGCCATGGGGCGACGCAGGTTGGCGTGGGACCGCAGCCGGCTGGCGGTGGGATTGTGGCACTGGTGCTGCACCTTTCATCGTTGCGGCCGCCGGCGCCGCGGCCGCATCACCGCCGCGTTGCCCGGGTGATCCTGCAGGACGTGGCGGCGCGCCACGCCGGGCAGGTCTTCGCGTTCGCCAACGGCGATATCGCGCTGCTGTGCGAGGCCTCGGGCCTGCACGAGACCGGTCGCGGCCAGACCGTGCGGGAGGCGTCGGCCGGCGATCCGGCCGGCTTGCCGTCCCTGCTCGTTGCCGCGCTGACCCGGCTGCTGCGCATCGACACGATCGATCCGGCCGGGCTGATCTCGGTCTGGCCGCTCGGGACGGACCACGCCCCGCTCCTGGCCTACGCGACGGCGCGCGCGGAGGAGCGGGTGGTGGCGCCGCCGCCCGACGACGAGCCCGCCATGCATCCTGGCGTCGCCGACGAGATCGGCACCCTGATCGGCAAGGCGCATATCCATGATCTGATGCAGCGCCAGACGGCGGTGGCGCTCCGCCCCCCGCGGGACCGGGCCCTTCAGGACCGCGCGATCCGGCCGATCTTCTGCGAGGTGGCGTTCTCGATCGCGGCGCTGACCGCTCGAACCGGCGGCGCGCATGCCGGGTCCGATCCGTTTCTTTTCCGCCATATCGCGGCCCAACTGGATCGCCGAATGCTTGACTTCGTCGCGGACCAGCAGGGGCTGGCAGCCGCGCGCGGGGCCCCGCCGCTGCATCTCAATCTCACTTTGGGGGCGATCCTGTCGCCCAGCTTCGCCGCGTTTGCCGCCGCCTGCCGCGCGGCGGGCGCCACCGCGGGCGTCGAGGTGTCGCTGATCGAGGCATCCGCCGACAGCCGCGCCTTCGCCGCGGCCCGGACCGCCGTTATGCGCGCGGGGATGGCTCTGGCGTTGGACGGCGTGTCGCATCTGGCGATGCTGCTGGCCGCGCCCTGGCTGCTCGAGACCGATCTGCTCAAGCTGGACTGGTCGCCGCGGCTGGAGGATCTGCCGGACTCCGACCGGCGGGACATGGCGGCGGCCATCCAGGCCACCGGAGCCCATCGGATCGTGCTGCAGCGGGCGGGATCGGAGGCGGCTATCCAGTGGGGCCTGGCGCTCGGCATCCGCCGCTTCCAGGGACGCCATATCGACGCCATGCTCGGCGCCAGCCGCATCGTCGGATGCGCCTTGTCCTCGGCCTGTGCGTTGCGTCAGTGCATCGAACGGGGCGGCGCGATCGGTCCGGCCGGACGCGCGGGATGCGGCAATCCCGCCCTTCTGGATGCGGCGGTCCCGTCGCTGGCGTGGCAAAATGCCGGATCCCCGGCCCAGCCGATCCGGAGGCCGTTGCCTTTGGCGCCGCACCTGACCCCGTTGCGGGCGGAGGCTGCCGCGCTGTCATGACGATGGACGTCGCCTCGGAGGCGGCGCTGTTCTCGGGGCTGGTGCGCGAATGCGCCGCCGCCGGGATCGGACGATGCGTGCTGCTTCTGCGGCTCTCCAGCCTGCCGCGCGCGCTCCGCCGGCCACAGCTGCTTCGCCTCGCACGCGATGCGATCGAACCGCTGGCGCAGTCCGACCGCGCGCGGGTGTTCCGCCTGCCAGGCGACGACCTGGCCGTGGTCTGGCGTGGCGACGCCGCCGGGGCGCTTGATGCGGCAATTGCAGCCTTGACCCGATTGATCGAGAGTGACGACTCACCTGCGGTCCCGGCGCCTTGGGCCCTGTTCCGCCTGCCCGGCGATGCCGATGCGCTGCTGGCGCTGATCTCGCCCCCGGCCAGCGCCACGACCTCGCCTGCCACAGCGACGCCTTCTGGCGAACTCGATAGCGCGGCGCTCGCGGCGCTCGAAACCGCGCTCGCCACCGTGGATGTCTCCCGCTTTGTGCGCCGTCGGGGCGTCCATGTGGCCGGACCCGACGCCTCGTTCCGTCTGCGCTGGGAGCGGCGCTTCCTGTCGATCACGGAACTGAGCGAGGCGCTGTCGCCAGATCGCGCCGTGCGCGGCGATCCGTGGCTGTTCCGCCGTCTCACCCGCACGCTCGACCAGCGCATGCTCGCGTTGCTGTCCGCGTCGCACGAACTGCGCGACGCAGGGCCGTTCAGCATCGGCCTCAATGTCGCCAGCATCCTCTCGCCGGGCTTTCTCCGCTTCGATGCGGCGCTGCCCGCGGCGTTGCGCGGCCACGTAATCCTCGAACTGCGCCCGCCGGACGTGCTGGGCGACGCGGCGGCCTTCGTGTTCGCGCGGGATTTCGCCCGCGCGCGGGGCTATCGGCTGTTGCTCTGTGGCCTGGGCGTCGAATTTCTGGCGGTGTTCCCGCTGGACCGAATGGGACTCGATCTGGTGGCGTTGCGGTGGTCCGACAGGTTGAACGAGGTGGAAGACATCGGGCCTGATGCCGCACGCTGCCTCTTGCGGGATGTTGACACGCGGGAGGCGCTGACCTGGGCGCGCGCGCGGGGCGTTGGGTTTGTTCAGGGCAGGGCGATCGATCCCGGGTAGGCAGGAGCCCGCCTGACGTTCCAGCCGCCCGCCCCCCCCTCGCTTTTCAGTTGGCCGGCGCCTAATCAGCCGGCATGAGCGTCATCGAGGTCTCCGGCCTGAGCAAGCGCTACGGCCAAACCCTTGCCGTGGATGATATCTCGTTCGATGTGCCGCGCGGGCAGACCGTGGGTCTGCTCGGGGGCAACGGCGCTGGCAAGACCACGACGATCGCCATGCTGCTGGGCCTGCTGATCCCCACATCCGGGCGCATCTCCATCCTCGGCCATGACATGGCGCGCGACCGGTTCTCGGCCCTGGCGCGGATGAATTTCTCGTCGCCCTACGTCGCGCTGCCGCACCGGCTCACGGTGGCGGAGAATTTGCGCGTCTATGGCCATCTCTATGACGTGCCGCGCATCGACCGGCGGATCGCGGAACTGGCCGACGAACTCGATCTGCACGCCCTGCTCGGCCGCCCGGCGGGCGAACTCTCGGCCGGACAGAAAACCCGCGTGGCGCTGGCCAAGTCGCTGATCAACCGGCCCGAATTGCTGCTGCTGGACGAACCGACGGCCAGCCTGGACCCCGATACCGGGGACCTCGTGCGCGGCTGGCTGGAACGCTACCGCGCGGAATCGGGCTGCACCGTGTTGCTCGCCTCGCACAACATGGCGGAGGTCGAGCGGCTGTGTTCGGACATCTTGGTGATGAAGCGCGGCCGGATCGTGGATCGCGGTACTCCTGAGGAGTTGTTGGCGCGGTATCGGCGCGACGATCTGGAGGAGGTGTTCCTCGATATCGCCCGCGACCGCACCGCCGAGGCGGTGTCGTGACCGCGTTGCGCCCCGCGCTGCGGCGGGTGTGGGGGCTGATGTATCGCCACATCGCGCTGTATCGGCATTCCTGGCCGCGGCTGGTCGAACTCGCCTATTGGCCGACCTTGCAGACGCTGATCTGGGGTTTCACGGCGAGTTTTTTCGCCAGCCGCATCGGGATCGGCAGCGTGGCGAACGCGTCGGCGACGGCGCTGGGCGTGCTGCTCGGCGGCGTGCTGCTATGGGAGGTGGCGCTTCGCAGCCAAATGGGCATGGCGATCAGCTTCCTGGAGGAGATCTGGTCGCGCAATCTGGGGCACGTGTTCGTCAGTCCGCTGCGGCCTTCGGAACTGGTGGCGGCGCTGATCGGCATGTCGATCATCCGCATGGTGGTGGGCCTCGCGCCGGCGGTGCTGCTGGCCTGGCTGCTCTATGCGTTCAACCTGTTCGCGCTGGGGCCGGTGCTGATGCTGTTCGTCGCCAACCTCATGGTGATGGGCTGGTGGGTGGCGCTGGGGGTGGTGAGCCTGCTGCTGCGCCATGGCGCGGGGGCGGAATCGCTCGCCTGGTCGGTGCTGTTCGGGCTGACGCCGTTCTCGGCCGTGTTCTATCCGATCTCCGCTTTGCCGGAGGCGCTGCGGCCCATCGCGCTGATTCTGCCCTCGGCCCACGTGTTCGAGGGGATGCGCGCGGCGATCGCGACGGGTGGAATTGCCTGGGGCGAGCTGGGCTGGGCGGTGGGGCTGAACCTCGTCTGGCTCGTGCTGGGCGCGGCGCTGTTCACCCGGCAGTTCCGCGTGGCGCGGGAGCGCGGGGCGCTGCTCTCGATTGGAGAATAACCGGCCTATGCCTGAGACACGCTTCTGGATGATCCGCCACGCGCTGGTGGAGGAGAATGCGCGCGCCACGCTGTATGGCGTGATGGATGTGGAGATTTGTCCGCATACGCTGGTCGAGCAGGCGCCGATCTATGCCGCGCTCGCGCAACGCCTGCCGCGACCGGCGCGCTGGGTGGTGACGCCGCTGATGCGCACGCGCCGCACCGCCGAGGCAATCTTCGCGGCCGGGTATCCGCGTGCCGAGTGGCACACCGAGCCGGGGCTGATTGAGCAGAATCTGGGCGACTGGCAGGGCCTGCCGCATGCTGATCTGCCGGCGCGGCTGAGTATTCCGGCCCATGCCTTCTGGCCCATCGGCGGCAAGGAGCGTCCGCCGAACGGTGAGACGTTCGCCGAGGTGATCGACCGGGTCGGGCCGGTAATGGAGGATCTGGCGCGGCGCCATGCCGGGGAGGATGTCGTGGTGGTCAGCCATGGCGGGACGATCCGCGGCGTGGTGGCGCACGCGCTGGAGATCGGCGCCGACAACGCGCTGCATCTGTCGGTCGCGAACCTGTCGCTGACGCGGCTGGAGCGGCACGAGGTGGCCTGGAAGGTCGTCTGCGTGAACGAACTGCCGGGCTACTGAGCCAAGCCGCGCGGCGACGGCCGCTCGCGATGGCCGTGCACGCCAGCCATTCGGCACGCGCATGGATGTTGAACTTCCGTGATAACTGACATGGCTTATCGTCAGCCATGTGAGTGATCAGCCGGACCTTCTGTTTTTGCTGCACGACCTCGCCCGGCGCTTGCGCCAGGACGCGGATCGGCGCGCTGGCACCCATGGGATGACGCGAGCGCTTTGGACCATCCTGTTCTGGCTCGATCGCCAGCCCGGACTGTCCCAGAAGGAACTCGCCGAGATTCTGGAGGTCGAACCGATCACCGTCGCGCGCATGATCGACCGGCTGGAGGCGCGCGACATGGTCGAGCGGCGGGCCGATCCGGCCGACAGGCGGCTGTGGCGGCTGCATCTCCGTCCGGCCGCCACGCCGGTGTTGACGGAACTGCATGAAGAACGCGCCGCGATGCATCTCGTGGCCACCAGCGGAGTCGATCCCGAGGCGCTTCGCATCGCGACCGAAACGCTTTGCCGCATGAAAGCCAACATGGTCGCGCAGGCCCGCGGGCTCGCCGCCGCCGAAAGGAAGATCGCCTGATGTCGCAAACCGCCGCCGCGCCCCGCGTTCTGCTTGACGAGGCGCCCCGGGTTCGTGCCCGCCGCCGGAGCCTGCTGCGCCCGCTCCTGATGCTGGGCGGAATCGCCGTGGTGATCGTTGCGTCCGGCGCCTATTGGCTGACGGGCGGACGCATCGTGTCGATCGACGACTCCTATATCCGCGCCGCCAAGCTCACCGTGTCGACCGACGTGTCCGGCATCGTCGCCGAGGTTCCGGTGAAGGAAGGCCAGCATGTGAAGACCGGCGACGTGCTGGTGCGCCTCGATCCGCGGCAATTCCAGATCGCGCTGGCGGGCGCGCGGGCCAATCTTGCCCAGACGGCGCTGACCATGGAGGCGATGAAGCGCGACTATCAGCGCATGCTGCGCGACATCGACGCGAAGCAGACCCAGGTGCAGTCCGACCAGGCTTCGTTCGACCGCTACGCCAAGCTGGTGGGCAATGGGGGCGCGACGCGGATGGAATATGACGATGCGCGCTTCCGGCTCGCTGGCGACAAGCAGATGGTCGATAGCCTCACCGTGCAGGCCCAGGTGCAGTTGGCCAAGCTGGGCGGCGATGCCGGCATCGACGTGACGAAGACGCCGCAATACATGCAGGCGCAGTCGATGGTGGACGAGGCGCAGCGGCAGCTTGACCATACGGTGGTCCATGCGCCGTTCGATGGGATCGTGACCCAGGTGGACAGCGTGCAGCCCGGCCAGTACCTCGCCGCCGCGACGGCCGCGTTCGGGCTGATCTCGACGGAGCATGTGTGGGTGGAGGGCAACCCCAAGGAGACCGAGCTGACCTATGTCAAGCCCGGCGACCATGTGGACGTGACGGTCGATACCTATCCCGGCCGCAGCTGGAGCGGCGTGGTGGAGAGCATCTCGCCCGCTTCGGGCAGCGAGTTCTCGATTCTCCCGGCGCAGAACAGCTCGGGCAACTGGGTGAAGGTGGTGCAGCGCATCCCGGTGCGCGTGCGGGTGGAGCGCCATGACGGAGACCCCGATCTACGGGCGGGGATGAGCGTGGAGATGGATATCGACACGGGGCATGTGCGGCATTTTTCGGATTTGGTGCCGTAATGACGCCTAGCTCGTTATTGACCCACGTAGCGCTGGCACCCCTCCCCTAGCCCCTCCCGCAAGGGGAGTGGAAAAGGAAGGCGTGGGTTGCCGGCTCGCTCATTGTTCTCTCGGAACACGCCATGTCCGGCTCGCAAGCCAAATTCGTTATTGTTCCGCATCGTGGCCTGATCACCGTCTGCGCGATGGTGGCGACGCTGATGCAGTCTCTGGACAGCACAATCGCCAATGTCGCGCTGCCTTATATGCAGGGGAGCCTGTCGGCGACGGCGGACCAGATCAGCTGGGTGCTGACCAGCTACATCACGGCGGCGGCGATCATGACCGCGCCGGTGGGGTGGCTTTCGGCGCGGTTCGGCCGCAAGAACCTGTTTCTGGTTTGCCTGTTCGGCTTCACCGCCGCCTCGATGCTGTGCGGGGCGGCGCAGTCGCTGACGCAGATCGTGGTGTTCCGGCTGCTGCAAGGGATTTTCGGCGCCGCTTTGGTGCCGCTGTCGCAATCCACCATGCTGGACATCTACCCGCCCGAGCAGCGCGGTTCGGCGATGGCCATCTGGGGCATGGGCGTGATGGTGGGGCCGATCCTGGGTCCGACGCTGGGCGGCTATCTGACCGATGTCTATAACTGGCGCTGGGTGTTCTACGTCAATTTGCCGTTCGGCATCATCGCCATGGCCGGGATGCTCGCCTTCCTGCCGAAGGCGGCGGTGAACGCCACGCTGAAGTTCGACTGGATCGGCTTCGGCGTGCTGGCGCTTGGTATCGGCGGATTGCAGATGATGCTGGATCGCGGACAGGACAAGGATTGGTTCGGCTCCAACGAAATCATCGTCGAGGGCATCCTCGCGGGCCTCGGCATCTATCTGTTCATCGTGCATCTGCTGACGGCCAAGAAGCCGTTCATTTCGCCGGCCATCTTCCGCGACCGCAATTTCGGCTCGTCCCTGATGGTGATGTTCGCGGTGGGGATGGTGCTGCTGGCGAGTTCGGCGCTTCTGGCGCCGTTTCTACAGAACCTCGCCGGCTATCCGGTGGCCACCGCCGGCGTGACGCTGGCGCCGCGTGGGCTTGGCACGATGATCGCCATGATGATCGCGGGAAGGCTGAGCACAAAAATCGATCCGCGCAAGCTGATGGCGTTCGGCGTGCTGCTGCTGTGCGGCTCGCTGTATCAGGCAACGACCTGGACGCAGGACGTGGCCGAGCATGTGCTGATGATCAACATCATGGTGCAGGGCGCGGGGCTCGGCTTCGTGTTCATTCCGCTCCAGGTCGTGGCCTTCGCGACGCTGGATCCGCGCCTGCGCACCGATGGCACGTCGCTGTTGAGCCTGTTCCGCAACGTCGGCAGCGCCATCGGCGTGTCGGTCACGTTCGCGATGCTCGCGCACAACACGCAGGTCGTGCATGCGGAACTCGGCGCGGCGATCACGCCGTTCAACCGCGCCTTGCAGGGCGGAGGCGCTGTCACGCGCATGCTCGCTCCCGGCACGGCGCATGGCGCGGCGATGCTGGACCAGATGGTCAACCAGCAGGCGCTGCTGATCGGCTACATCGACGATTTCAAGCTGCTGGTGCTGACGACGGCGCCGACCTTGCTGCTGCTTTTCCTGATGCGGCGGCCGAGCAGGCTCGTCGCGCCGCCGGCGGATGCCCACGCCGCGATGGATTGAGGGTGTGGGGGCTTCACGACTGACCCTCCTACCGCTCGCACCCATCCCCTAGCCCCTCCCGCAAGGGGAGGGGAAAAGTTTGTTGGCCCTTCAGGCCGCCTCCGCGCGGATGGCGTCGCCGATGGTCTCGAAGATACGGTCTACGTGCTTGCGCTCGACGATGAGCGGGGGGGAGAGGGCGATGATGTCGCCGGTGGTGCGGATCAGCACGCCGGCGTCGAAGCAGCGATGGAAGATCTTCATGGCCCGATCTGTGGGTTTGCCGACGCGGGGTTGGAGTTCGATGCCGGCGACGAGGCCCATGTTGCGGATGTCGATGACGTTGGGCAGGCCGTTCAGGCTGTGCGCGCCGTCCTCGAAATAGCCCTCCATCGCCATCGCGCGCCCGGCGAGATCGTCGGATTTGTGCAGATCGACCGAGGCGATGGCGGCGGCGGAGGCGAGCGGGTGGCCGGAATAGGTGTAGCCGTGGAACAATTCGATGCCGGCGGGCGCGCCCTCGACGATGGTGCGGTAGACTTCCTCGGACGCCGCGACCGCGCCCATCGGGACGGCCGCGTTGGTCAGGCCCTTGGCCATGGTCATGATGTCCGGCGCCACGCCCAGGCGCTCGGCGCCGAACGGGGTGCCGATGCGGCCGAAACCTGTGATCACCTCGTCATAGATCAGTAGGATGCCGTGCTTGTCGCAAAGTTCGCGCAGCCGGTTGAGGTAGCCCTTGGGCGGCACCAGCACGCCGGTGGAACCGGCCAGCGGCTCGACCATCACCGCCGCGATGGTGTCCCCGTGCAGCGCGACGAGATTTTCCAGCGCGTCGGCCAGATGGGCCCCGTGGTCCGGCTGGCCACGGGTGAAGGCGTTGTGCGCCGGCAGATGGGTGTGCGGCAGATGATCGACATAGGGCAGCATCGCGCCGAACTGCTTGCGGTTGGGCCCGATGCCGCCGACCGACATGCCGCCGAAGCCCACGCCGTGATAGCCGCGTTCCCGCCCGACAAGGCGAACGCGCTGCGCCTGGCCGCGGGCGCGCTGATAAGCGAGCGCGATTTTCAGCGCGGTGTCCGCGCTCTCCGAGCCGGAATTGGTGAAGAACACGCGGTCGAGCCCCGGCGGGGTCATTTCCGCGACCTTGGCGGCTGCGGCGAAGGCGATGGGGTGGCCGATGTTGAAGGTGGGCGCGAAATCCATGATCGCGGCCTGCTTCTGGATCGCCTCGGTGATCTCGCGCCGTCCGTGGCCGGCGTTGACGCACCAGAGCCCGGCGGTGCCGTCGATCACCTCGTGGCCGTCATGCGTGTAGTAATACATGCCCTCGGCGCGGGCGAGCAGGCGCGGGGTGGATTTGTAAGTGCGGTTCGAGGAGAACGGCATCCAGAACGCGTCGAGATCGTTCGGGCGCGGCGTGATCATATCGTTGGCTGGCATGTCGTTCATGGGGAACCGTCCTTGCGCGGAGCCGGCAAATTCGCCCGTTGCGCGAGGCGACGCAAGGTTTGCGGGGGGATCGCATGGCTGAGGGGCGTCTGTTCATCGGCACGCGGCGCTACTCGTCGTGGTCGTTGCGCGGCTGGCTGGCGGTGCGGCTGGCCGGGCTCGATGTCGAGGAGGTGGTCATCCCGCTCGCCGGGGGAATCACGCCGGAGATCAAGCGCGCGACGCCGAGCGGCATGGTGCCCTATTTGGAGCATCGCGGCGCGCGCGTATGGGAGAGCCTCGCGATCTGCGAATATTGCGCCGAGATTTTTCCCGGTTTGTGGCCGGCGGACCCGGCCGCGCGCGCCCATGCCCGCGCCATCGCCGCCGAGATGCATGCCGGGTTCCGCGAGTTGCGGATGGCGATGCCGATGAGCCTGTTCCGTCCCGCCGCCGGCGTGGGCCACACGCCGGGCGCGCTCGCCGATGTCGCTCGGATCGAGGCGATCTGGGCGGAGGCGCTGGCGCGGCATGGCGGGCCGTTCCTGTTCGGGCCGGCGTTCGGCAACGCGGACGCGATGTATGCCCCCGTTGTCGCGCGGTTTCTGACCTATCAGCCGAAGCTGTCGGCGGCCAGCCTTGCCTATTGCGCGGCGGTGCGGGCGGCGCCTTTGGTGG
>Ga0116231_10011736_pt1 | contig 13289 bp, 11 predicted proteins | sample S1TSphgellanicum_2_FD_89695 | JGI IMG/M metagenome (GOLD analysis project Ga0116231, IMG submission 89695) | Host-associated microbial communities from peat moss isolated from Minnesota, USA - S1T2_Fd - Sphagnum magellanicum MG | ecosystem: Host-associated > Plants > Peat moss > Unclassified... | reverse complement strand
GACCGTGAAGCGGACTTCGCCCGGGATCACATTCGGGGAGTTGGGCTGCACATAAAGCCGGCCGACGGTGCCCCGGCCAAGATCGGCGATGCTGGAATCGCCAGTCTCGCGCATGGTTGTGTTGACCAATTCAATAATGCGGGAAGCGGTGAGCAGGGCATCGCGGCGGGCGACGGGCGGGGTAGTGCCGGCATGGGAATCCTGCCCCGTAACAATCGCCTCATACCAGATTTGCGCCTGGGCGCCGGTGACGACGCCGATCTTTTTGTCTTCAGCCTCGAGGATCGGGCCCTGTTCGATATGCAGCTCGAACAATGCATCGACTGGGAATACGGCAGCCGGTTCAGGCCCGACGAACCCGATGGCGGCTAGCGCCTCGCCGACGCTGGTCCCTTCTTCATCCTTCAGCGCTTTGACCGCCGCCTCATCGAACAGGCCGGCCCAGACGCCGCTGCCCATCATGGCGCGGCCAAAGCGGGTGCCTTCCTCATCGGTCCAGTTGACCAGTTCGAGCGGGGCTTCGGTCGTGATGTTGAGGTCGGCCAAGGTGCGCATTACTTCCAGCCCGGCGATGACCCCAAGCGCGCCGTCGAATTTGCCGCCCGTGGGCTGGCTGTCGAGATGCGAGCCGAAGAGGACCGGTAGGCGGGCTGGGTCGCGGCCCTCGCGGCGGGCGAACATGTTGCCCATCGAATCGACGCGCAATTTGAGGCCGATGGCCTCGCACCAGGTGGTGAACTGCGCCCGGCCGGCTTTATCGGTCTCGGTAAGGGAAATGCGCTTGACGCCACCTTTTGGGGTGGCCCCGACCTGCGCGATCTCCATCAACGTGTCCCAGAGGCGGGGCCCGGAGATGCGCTGATTGGTAGCGGCAGATGACGGCACAGACATGGCATGTTCTCCGGATTTGAGCGGGCGATCACAATCCATGCTTACGCCATCTGGCGCCAGCATGGAACGATCGCGCTGCGCGGGTTGCCGCTGAGGGCCGGGGGCCGTATGGAGGCGCCGAAGCATATGGCGATCAATCGATTGGCTTTGTTGATCGCGCTTGGCGGCGCGGTGTCAAACCATCTCGATCTAGACTGGAAAAACATCCATGGCGAGTTTGGCGGGTATTGCGGGTAACGAGGCGGCGCTGGCCCGCCAGGCACTGCTCTTAGCACAGCCAAACACAACCGAGCGAGGCTTGGCCAACGCGATCAGGGCGTTGACCATTGATGCCGTGGAAGCGGCCAAATGCGGTCATCCGGGCATGCCGATGGGCATGGCGGACGTCGCGACGGTTCTTTGGACCAAATATCTCAAATTCGACGCGGCGGACCCGAAATGGGCGGATCGCGACCGGTTTGTGCTCTCGGCCGGGCATGGCAGCATGTTGCTCTATTCCCTGCTGCACCTGACCGGCCATGAGGGCATGGATATCGAGGTGCTGAAGCGGTTCCGGCAGCTGCATTCGGCGGCGGCGGGACATCCTGAATACCATGAGCACCCGGCGATCGAGATGACGACCGGGCCGCTTGGCCAGGGCCTGGCCACCGCAGTAGGCATGGCGATTGCCGAACGGCTGCTGGCGGCGAAATTCGGCAAAAGCCTGGTCGACCACCGGACCTGGGTGATCGCCGGGGATGGCTGCCTGATGGAAGGGATCAGCCACGAGGCCGGCGCGCTGGCCGGGCATTTGAAGCTCAGCAAGCTGACCGTTTTGTTCGATGACAACAATATATCAATCGATGGCGGGACCGAGCTCTCGACCTCGGAAGATCCTCTGAAGCGGTTTGCCGGCTATGGCTGGGCAATCCGGCGGATCGACGGGCATGATTTCGGACAGATTCAGGCGGCTTTGGCCTTCGCGGTAAAATCTTCGAAGCCGACGATCATTGCCTGCAAGACCATCATCGGCTTCGGGGCGCCGAGCAAGGCCGGAACCGCGGGTAGCCACGGCGCGGCTTTGGGCGGCGCCGAAGCGGAAGCGGCGAAGCGGGCGCTGGGCTGGGCGCATCTGCCCTTTACCGTTCCGGAAGATGTGGCCGCGCCCTGGCGGGCGGCGGGTAGCCGGGGGGTGGGACCGCGACGGGCCTGGCTGAAGCGGCTGGCGAAACACCCGCATAAGGCGGAATTCGAGCGGGTGACCGCCGGCAAGCTGCCGGAGGGGTGGGTCGAGGCGATGAGCAGCTTCAAGGCAGGGCTCGCCGAACAGAAGCCAAAGCTGGCGACGCGCCAATCCAGCCAGAAGGCGCTGGAGGTGCTGGTCGCGGCTTTGCCGGAGCTGGTTGGCGGATCGGCGGACCTGACCGGATCCAACCTCACCCAGGTCAAAGGGATGGCGGCGGTGGCGCCGGATAATTTCGCCGGCAGGTATTTATATTACGGGGTGCGCGAGCACGGCATGGCGGCGGCGATGAACGGGATTGCCCTGCATGGCGGTTTGATCCCGTATGGCGGGACGTTTTTCGTGTTCACCGATTATATGCGGCCTTCGGTCCGGCTGGCGGCTTTGATGGGCATCCGGGTGATCCATGTGCTGACCCATGATTCGATCGGGCTGGGCGAGGATGGGCCGACGCATCAGCCGGTCGAGCATCTGGCAAGCCTGCGGGCGATGCCCAATGTGCTGGTGCTGCGCCCGGCCGATGCGATGGAGACCGCCGAATGCTGGGAGCTGGCGATCCGCAACGCCGCGGGCCCCAGCCTGCTGGTGCTCTCCCGCCAGGCGCTGCCGGCGTTGCGCAACATTGCCAATGGCAATCAAAGCGCCCGCGGTGCCTATGTGTTAAGCGAGGCCGAAGGTGAACGGGCGGCGACGCTGATTGCCACAGGTTCCGAAGTTTCGCTGGCGATGGCCGCAAAAACGGCACTGGCGAAAGACGGGGTTCAGGTCGCGGTGGTTTCAGCCCCGAGCTTCGAATTGTTCGCCCGGCAGGATGCCAGCTATCGCACCGAAGTGCTCGGGGATGCGCCCCGGGTGGGGATTGAGGCAGCTTCCGGCTTTGGTTGGGAGCGCTTACTCGGCGCTGAGGGAATTTTCATCGGAATGGACGGATTTGGCGCCAGCGCCCCGGCCGAAGACCTTTACGAACATTTTGGAATCACGGAAGCTGCGGTCGTCGCGGCTGTGAAGCGGGCTATTTAACGTCGCGTCTTGGACGCGCATTTTGCGAAGTAGGAGCATTATTGATGGCGGTTAAGATTGCGATTAACGGGTTCGGGCGGATTGGCCGGTTGGTGCTGCGCGCGATGATCGAGAGCGGCCGCACGGATATTGAGCCCCTTCTCATTAACGATCTTGGCAGCGTCGAGGATAATGCGCATCTGCTGCGCTACGATTCCGTCCATGGCAGGTTTCCGGGCACCGTCGCGGTCGAGGGTAACAGCCTTCTTATCTCCTATAACGGCCGCAGCTATGCGCCTATTGAAGTCACCGCCGAGCGCGACCCTTCGAAAGTGCCGCTATCGGGCATCGATGTGGCGATGGAATGCACCGGCCTGTTCACCAAACGCGAAACCGCCGCGGCACTGCTAACCGCGGGCGCACGCAAAGTGGTGGTGTCCGCCCCGGCCGATGGGGTCGATGCGACCATCGTCTACGGCGTCAACCATAAAACGCTGACCAAGGAGATGGAGGTGATTTCCAACGCCTCCTGCACCACCAATTGTCTGGTGCCGATGGCCAAGGTGCTGCACACCGAATTCGGGATCGAGCGCGGCTATATGGTGACCATCCATTCCTATACCGGTGACCAGAAGACCGTGGATACCCTGCATAAGGACCGGCATCGCGCCCGCGCCGCCGCCCTCTCGATGATCCCGACCTCGACCGGCGCGGCCAAAGCCGTCGGGCTGGTGCTGCCGGAACTGGCCGGCAAGCTGGACGGCACCTCGATCCGGGTGCCGACCCCCGATGTCTCGCTGGTCTCCTTCGACGTGGTGCTGAAAAAGCAGGCGACCAAGGATGAGGTCAACGCCGCGATGAAGGCCTGGAGCGAAGGCGAGCTGAAAGGCATTCTGGATTACTCGACCGAGGCGCTGGTCAGCACCGATTTCATTCACCAGCCCGCCTCCTGCACCTTCGATGCGCCGCAGACCGCGGTGGTCGACAAGGCACTGGTGCGGGTGATGGGCTGGTATGATAACGAATGGGGGTTCTCGAACCGGATGTCCGACACCGCCGCGCTGTTCGGTTCGCTGTAAATGTCGGCAAAGACGCTGGATGATTTCGCCCCTGCCGGCAAGCGGGTGCTGCTGCGGGCGGATTTGAACGTGCCCATGCAGGGCGGGAAAATTTCCGATTTGACCCGGCTCGAGCGGCTGTCTCCGACCATCCGGGAATTATCGGAGAAGGGTGCGAAAGTCATCGTTTGCAGCCATTTCGACCGGCCGAAGGGCAAACGCGTGCCGGAGATGTCGCTGCGCCCGATCGCCACGGCGCTGGCCGAAGTGCTGGGCAGCAAGGTCGCCTTTGCCGAGGATTGCGTCGGCGAGCCGGCGGCAGCCGCGGTGGCGGCGATGGCAAATGGTGACGTGCTGGTGCTGGAAAACACCCGCTATCACGCCGGCGAGGAGACCAACGATCCGGCGCTGGCAGGGGCGCTGGCGGCCCTGGCGGATGTCTATGTCAATGACGCTTTCTCGGCGGCGCACCGGGCGCATGGGAGTACCGAGGGGGTGGCGCATTTGCGGCCGAGCTATGCCGGACGGCTGATGCAGGCGGAGCTCTCGGCGCTGGAGGCGGCTTTGGGCGCGCCGAAGCGTCCGGTGGCGGCGATCGTGGCGGGATCAAAGGTCTCGACCAAGCTCGATTTGCTGACCAATCTGGTTAAAAAAGTCGATATTCTGGTGATCGGCGGCGCCATGGCCAATACGTTTCTGGCGGCCCAGGGTTTTGACGTCGGCAAGTCGCTGCAGGAGCCCGATTTGCACGGGACGGCACTGAAGATTCTGGCCGAGGCGAAAGCCAAAGGCTGCGAAATTGTGTTGCCGATCGACCTGGTGGTGAGTGAAAAATTCGCGGCCAACCCGCCGACGCTGACGGTGCCCGCAAGTGCGGTGCCGGCTGGGATGATGGCGCTGGATGTGGGACCGGCGACGGTGGATGCGTTCGTCAAACGGCTGTCGGAGATCAAGACGATCATCTGGAATGGACCTTTGGGCGCCTTTGAAATCCCGCCCTTCGACGCCGCGACCAATGCGCTGGCGCTGGCGGTGGCGGATGCCACGGCGAAATCCGGCCTGATTTCGGTGGGTGGCGGCGGCGATACGGTTTCGGCGCTGCGGGCGGCCGGGGTGGCCGACCGGCTGACCTATCTTTCGAGCGCCGGTGGGGCATTTCTGGAATGGATGGAAGGCAAAACCTTGCCTGGCGTGGCGGCGCTGGCACCGACGGGCTAAAAGGGCTCTGCTACCGGTGGTTGGTGATGCCGCTGGCGCGCGAATGCGGGACAGACCCAAAAGCCTAGGATATATGATGGAAAAGATAGTTCCGCGATCGCAGAGCTCGCGCGGATGTGAAAGGTTAACAAAAAATTACTACCTAGGATTGGTGTAAAAAGGGCAACTGTTAACCTAATATTAGGCAATGTTGCTCATAATTCTCGCCATGATAGTTGGTTCCTCGCTGACCGCGTTTTCGTCACCCATTGGCTCATCCGCGAATGCGGGCCTGTCCGGTTTAAGGCTGGCGCCGCAAAAGCCTGGTAATGATGCCCCTTTTTCGCCGCCGAATGTTTCGCCGGCGCCGGGCGTTGAAGCCGGCAAGCCAGCGCAACGCGGATCGCTCATCAACCTCTCAGTATAGTTATGCTGGGGCATTTTCAGCGCCCGCGGCCCCGATCATGAACGTTTTTTTGCTTCTTTTTGTTCACAAAAAGAAGTCTTTCCTGCCCTAAATCTTCAGAAAACGCCATGACAAAACCTGTTCTTGTTGTCGGCGCCGGGCCGGTGGGGCTTACCCTGGCGGCCGAGCTTGCGCGGTATAAAATACCCGTTCGGATTATCGACAAGGCGCCGGCGCGCACCGATAAATCGAAGGCGCTGGCGGTCTGGGCGCGGACGCTGGAGCTGCTGGATCGGGCCGGTTGCGCGCAGGCTTTTGCGGCAACCGGGCTGCAGGCCAAAACGGTGAGCATTTCACGGGATACGGAACTGATCGCCCGGGCCGCGCTCGACGAGATTGCATCGCCGTTCAATTACCTGCTGCTGATCCCGCAATCGGAAACTGAGCGCTTGCTGGAGGCGCATTTGCAATCGCTCGGCGGCAAGGTTGAGCGCAATGCCGAACTGACGGGGTTTTCCGATCTGGGCGAAGGTGTTGCCTGCGCGGTCCGCCATGCGGATGGCGGCGTTGAGCGTTTGGAGGCGAGCTGGCTGATCGGCTGTGACGGCGCGCATTCGCTGGTGCGCAAAACGCTGGGGCTGGCCTTTGAGGGCGATACGCTGGCGACCCATTTTATTCTGGCCGATATTCACGTTGCCGCGCTGGATATGCCGGATGACGAACTTGTCATGTTCTGGCATCCCGATGGCGTGGTGGTATTCTTTCCGATCGCGCCTGGCCGCTACCGCATCATTGCCGATATCGGCGCCGAGCCGCTGCATGATCCCGGTTTGGACGAGGTGCAGGCCATCGTGAACGGCCGCTGCCCGCCTGGGATGATATTGTCCGATCCGATCTGGCTGGCCGGCTTTGGGGTCAATGAGCGAAAGGTGGAGCAATATCGCACCGGCCGCGTTTTTGTGGCCGGCGATGCGGCGCATGTCCATAGTCCCGCCGGCGGCCAGGGGATGAATACCGGGATGCAGGATGCGATCAACCTCGCCTGGAAACTGGCGATGGTTGAGAATGGCGACGCCGGATCGGCATTGCTGGATAGCTATAGCGATGAACGCAGTGCGGTTGCGAAACAAATACTGTCAGACTCAGGCAGAATGATCCGGGGGGCAATGCTGAAGAACCCGCTGGCCCAGAATCTGCGTAATTTCGTGGCGCACCGGCTGTTGGGCTTTTCGGGCGTCCAGCACGCGATGGCCGACCGGCTTTCGGAAATTACGATCGGCTATCCGGATAGCAAGCTGAACGCCGGTTCACCCAAGACAATCAAGGGCCCCAAACCTGGCCAGCGGATGATCGCCGGTCACCCTTTCGGCGCCGGCGACACCCCGCGCTTCGCGCTGCTTGCCGAAGACAGCGCGCCGGCGCGAGCGGTGCTGCAACGCTTCCCCCGCTTGTTGGAGCCGGCGTTGCGCCCATCCGATGCGGCCGGCATCTGCCTGGTCCGGCCAGATGGCTATGTCGCCGCGGTCGCCGAAATGGATGAATGGCAAATCATCGAGGATTGCCTATCGAAAATCGCGAACGCACGCAGCGTTTAATAAAGGAGGCGTGCTTTATACGGTCAAAGCCGTCTCAAGAATGCCAAGCGCCTCATCCAGAAGCTCGTCGCTCGCGGTCAGCGGCACCAGCAGGCGGATCGAGTTTGCGTAGACGCCGCAGGAGAGCAAAATCAGCCCATGCTCACGGGCTTTGGCAATGACGCGCTTGGTTGTTTCTGCATCCGGCTCGTAGGTCCCGCGGGTCGCAACGATGTCGAATGCGATCATCGCGCCCGGGCCGCGAATGGCGCCGATGGGCACGCTGTCATTGCGTTGCGAAATTGCTTCCAATTTCGTCTTCAGTTTTACACCGATATGATTGGCGCGGTCGATGAGTTTTTCTTCATCAATCACTTCCAGCACCGCCAGAGCGGCGGCGATGGCGAGGGGCGAGCCGGCATAGGTGCCGCCAAGCCCGCCGGGGTCGGCGGCGTCCATAATCTCCGCGCGGCCGATGACACCGGAGAGCGGAAAGCCGCCGGCCAGGGATTTGGCAATGGTCATGATATCCGGTTTGACCGTGCTGTGCTCGATGCCGAACATTTTGCCGGTGCGGGCAAAGCCGGTTTGCACCTCATCGACGATCAGCAGAATGCCGTGCAGGTCGCAAAGTTTCCGCAACGCCACCAGCAGTTCCTCCGGCGCCTGGATGAACCCGCCTTCGCCCTGCACCGGTTCCAGCACGATGGCGGCAACGCGGTCGGGTTCGATATCGGCGCGGAACAGCATGTCGATCGCGCGCAGCGAATCATTCACGGTGACGCCGAAGGGCGCGTGCGGAAACGGCACGTGGTAAATCTCCGCCGGCATCGGCGCGAATTTTTTCTTATACGGCAAAACCTTGCCGGTCATCGCCATGGTCAACATGGTGCGGCCGTGATAGCCGCCGGCAAAGGTGATGACACCGGCGCGGCCGGTGGCGGCGCGGGCGATTTTTACCGCATTCTCCAGAGCCTCGGCGCCGGTCGTGAAGAAGATCGTTTTTGCCGGTCCCTCGATCGGCGCCAGGGTATTCAGTTTCTCCGCCAGCTCGACATAATTCTCATACGGCGTGACCTGGAAGGAGACATGGGTGAACTGCTCCATCTGCCGGGCCACGGCGGCCATCACTTTCGGATGCCGGTGGCCGGTATTCACCACCGCGATGCCGCCGACGAAATCGATGTATCGCTTGCCTTCCGCATCCCAGATCTCGGCATTCTCCGCGCGCACCGCAAAAACCGGATGCGCCGAGGAAACGCCTTGCGGAATGGCGGCCTGACGGCGGGCGAGCAGTGCTGCATTGGTTGACATGGCGGCTCCTTCGGGGTGCGGAGATTTGGATGAACGCAGTGAACTATGCTTTTAGGGGCGGCGCAGAGCAAGTTGCAGGCGCGTGAAGCAACCGGCGGCTGCCTCCAGCCTTAAGGGGGCTCGCCTTGAGCCGGTGTAATCCCGAGCCCAGCGATCAGTGTCGTCGCCTCCGCAATCGCCTGTTCAATGGCGGGCAAATCGGTGCCCTTGGCGACGATGGCGACACCACTTTTGGTGCGCTCCTGCATGAATGGGTAACTGCCGAGATCAAGCGCCGGATAACGGTTCTGGATTGCGGTCAGACCTTCGGCGATGGCGCCTTCCAAAACGCCGATGCCGTATACCGCGCGCATCGCAATCGGCGTGCCGCGCGGCAGCACCTCCTCCAAAGCCAGCATCATCGCCTGCATGATCCGCGGCACGCCGGCCATGACGTGGACATTGCCGATGGAGAAACCCGGCGCCAGCGATGCACTGTTTTTGATCGGCTCGGCGCCGCGCGGCAAGGTGGCCATGCGCTGGCGGGCGGCGTTGAAATTCTCCTTGCCGATATGTTTCTCCATCGCCGCGAAGGTTTCGGGATGGATTTCCCAGGGCACGCCAAACGCCTCGGCAATGCATTCACTGGTGATATCGTCATGCGTCGGGCCGATGCCGCCGGTGGTAAAAACCTGGTCGTAGCCGGCGCGCAGCGTGTTGACGGCATCGATGATGCGGTGCGGGATATCCGGCACCACGCGCACTTCCGAAAGCACAATTCCGAGCGCCGCCAGACGTTTGGCGATGAAGTTGATGTTGACGTCCTGGGTACGGCCGGAAAGGATTTCATTGCCGATGATCAAAATGGCGGCGGTCGGATTGGTCATGCATACCTCACAGAAAATCGCGCAGCATGGGGATCAGCGGCCGGTCGGCGGCCGGCATCGGGTATTCCACCAGACGGTCCGGCGCCACCCAGGCCAAAGCCTGGCCCTCGCGCGGCTGCGGCTTGCCTTGCCAGCGCCGGCACAGAAAAACCGGCATCAGCAGATGCAAGCCGTCATAAGGGTGCGAGGCAAAGACGAAGGGGGCCAGGTTCTTCGCCTCGATGGTAATTCCGAGCTCTTCTTTCATTTCTCGGATCAACGCCCCTTCCGGGGTTTCGCCCGCATCGACCTTGCCGCCGGGAAACTCCCAAAGACCGGCCAGTTTTTTCCCCTCCGGCCGGCGGGCCAGCAACACCCGGCCGTCGGCGTCGATCAGCGCGCAGGCGGCGACCAGCAAAATCGATGGCGAGGCCACCACCTCCGCCGGTGTTTGGGCCATCTCCTGCATCTCCCGCGTGGCGGCTAGATGCCGCACCGGCAGCTTCGCCTCCGCCCGGCATAAGAATGCCTTGGTTCCCTTGCCGGTCTCGAAAAATCCGGCGCGCCGGAGCACCGCCAGCGAGGCCTCGTTATCCTCGGCCACCGTCGCGGTGACGCGGTTGATCTGCATTTCCGCCAGGCCCCAGCTGGTCAGCCGGGATGCCACTTCCAGCCCAAAACCCTGGCGCCAGAATTTGCGGCCGAGCCAGTAGCCAAGATCGGCGGATTTGCCGTCGCGCGACAGCCGGAGCCCGGCACAGCCGATCAGCGTTCCGCTTGCTTCCTCGACCAAGGCGAATTGCTGCGCCTTGCCGGCCGCCCGGTCCGCCGCCGCCGCGGCGATCCACTCGCCTGCCAGCGCGACCGGATAGGGGAATGGTGCGTCAGGCAATTTGCGGCAGATATCCCAGTCATTGATCAGCCGGTGAAACGCCGGCGCATCCGCCGCCTGCAGCGGGCGCAGCAGGATGCGCTTGGTGCGCAGCACCGGACCCGCCGGTTCCAGCACGGTTTGCGCGACGGGCTCCAAGGCGGCAGAGATCAGCGAATCGAACAGGTCATCCATGACGCCCTCTGGATAGCGCGCTGTTGATCTTCCCGCCAGGACTTGGCAACGATGCCGGGCATGAATGCCGATCCTGATTTGAACGCCGCCGCTCTCAAGGCCGCCGCCGCTCTGGCGCGCGCCGCCTCGGCGCAGCTTGCGCGTTCCAGCCTGGGGGCGCGCAACCAGGCTTTGCTGGCGGCCGCCGATGCGCTGATCGGCGCCACGCCGGAAATTATCGCGGCGAACCAGCGTGATCTGGCCGCCGCCACCGGCACCGCCGCATTTCACGACCGGCTTTTACTCAATCCCTCACGGATCGCCGCAATGGCGGCCGGCTTGCGCGAAATTGCTGAACTGCCGGACCCGCTCGACCGCACACTTGCCGAGTGGACGCGCCCGAACGGCATGGTGATCAGCCGCGTCCCGCAGCCGATCGGCGTGATCGGGATGATCTATGAAAGCCGGCCGAATGTCGGCGCCGATGCGGCGGCGCTGGCGATTAAATCCGGCAACGCCATTTTGCTCCGCGGCGGCTCTGAGAGTTTTCATTCGGGTGCCGCCATCAATGCCGCTGTCACGGCCGGGCTGCGCGCAGCGGGCTTGCCCGCGGCCGCGGTGCAAATTGCGGAGACCACCGATCGCGGCTTTGTTGCCGCCATGCTGGCCGCAGCGGGACAGATCGACCTGATCATCCCGCGTGGCGGCCGCGGCCTGGTGGAACGCGTGCAGCGCGAGGCCAGGGTACCGGTGCTGGCGCATGCCGAAGGCCTCAACCATAGCTACATCCACGAAGCCGCCGATTTTGGCATGGCGCGAAAAATTCTCGCCAATGCGAAAATGCGCCGCACCGGTGTCTGCGGCGCCACCGAAACGCTGCTGATAGACCGCAGCATCGCCGCCGCTCTGCTGCCGGCGCTGATCGATGACCTGGCAGCACTCGGCTGCGATTTCCGCGCCGATGCCGCAGCCCGCGCGATCGTTCCGAAACTCCAGCCGGCCAGCGAAACGGATTTCGATACCGAATGGCTGGAACCGATATTAAACGTCGCGGTGGTCGATGGTGTCGATGCGGCGCTCGCCCATATCGCAGCCCATGGCAGCGAGCATACCGATGCGATCATTACCGAAGATGCCGCTATCGCCGAGTATTTTCTGAAATCGATCAGCAGCGCCGTCGGCCTTTGGAACGCCTCGACGCAGTTTTGCGACGGTGGGGAATTTGGCTTCGGCGGCGAAATCGGCATCGCCACCGGCCGCCTCCAGGCACGCGGTCCGGTCGGTCTCGAACAGCTCACCACTTTCCGCTACATCATCCGCGGCACCGGCCAGGTGCGCGCCTGACACAAGGCTCAAAGGCGGCGGTCATCCCGCGTTTCGGGCACCGTTACCGCATTCGAATTGGTTTGCTGGGCGGTTCGTTCAACCCTGCCCATGCGGGCCATTTGCACGTCGCCCGGGCGGCAATGGTGCATGGCGGGCTGGACCAGCTATGGCTGATGGTCTCCCCCGGGAACCCGCTAAAACCGGCGATCGGCATGGCGCCGCTCTCTGAGCGCCTGGCTTCCGCCCGCCGCATCGCCGATGGCCGGCGCATCATCGCCACCGATATCGAGCGGCATTTGCACACCACCTACACCGCCAAAACGCTCAAAGCCCTGCGAAAAAAATTTCCGCGGGCGGAATTCATCTGGCTGATGGGCGCCGATAACCTGACCCAGCTGCCGAAATGGGGCAGGTGGCTCGCCATCGCCCACGCGATGCCGATGCTGATCCTGCCCCGGCCGGGGGAGACCCGACGCGCGCTGGCCGGCCAGGCGGTCGCCCGCCTGCGGCGGCATCGCCATCCCGGCCGCTCTGGGCTAAAGTTGCCTGGCGCAAAGGCACCTGCCTGGATTCTCCTGCCGGAGCGCGAAAACCCCGCCTCGGCTACCGCGCTCCGCCAAACCGCCGCCCAAGTTTCCGAAGGAGAAACGCCATAACCCGCCCACCCTCCCGCCCGGCAAAGCCGCGCGCCGCCACGCCGCGCAAACGCATAACTGCGGCGAAGGCCCCAGCCAAATCCGAGGCCATCCCGGCAATGCCCGGCACGCCGCGCAAAAAGGCCACCATCGCCGGCCCGCGTACCCGCAAATCCGCCGCCCCGAAATCAACCCAGCCCGAACTCGACCGGATGCAAGCCATCATCGTCGCCAGCCTGGAAGACGATAAGGCCGAGGATATCCTGAGCCTCGACCTCGCCGGCCGCGCCAGCTTCGCCGACCGCATGGTGGTCGCAACCGGCCTCGCCGACCGCCAGATCGCCGCCATGGCCAGCCATCTATCGGAAAAATTGCATGAGGCAGGCTTCAAGAAACTCCGCATCGAAGGCGCCAACGGCACCGACTGGGTGCTGATCGACGCCGGCGATATCATCATCCACCTGTTCAAACCTGAAGCCCGCGGCCTGTACGCCCTGGAGAAAATGTGGGGGCCGGATTTGGATGAGCCTGCAAGCTAGGGAAGCACTTCTTTTTCTGAAGAAAAAGAAGCAAAAAGACTTTTTTATGCTGGGGCATGGGCTGTGGCCCTGTCAGCGCCCATGAACCAGGGTAAAAAAAGTTTTTTGGTTCTTTTTTTCAAAAAAGAACGCCTCCCTTAAATGCGCTTACTCGCCATTGGGCGGCAGCGGCAATCGCCCGAGGCTTTGCTGTTCGAGCGTTATGCGGCGAGGATCAAGCCCGGTTTGCAGCTGCAGG
>Ga0116231_10011735_pt1 | contig 13291 bp, 8 predicted proteins | sample S1TSphgellanicum_2_FD_89695 | JGI IMG/M metagenome (GOLD analysis project Ga0116231, IMG submission 89695) | Host-associated microbial communities from peat moss isolated from Minnesota, USA - S1T2_Fd - Sphagnum magellanicum MG | ecosystem: Host-associated > Plants > Peat moss > Unclassified... | reverse complement strand
GGGGTGTTTGCTGTTTGTTGCTTGGTACATAGCTGGGGTGGGGGGTGCCTCTGTGGTGTATGGGTGGGTGATCGTCTTGTACCCAATGATTCATTTCGGTTGGCCCATCAGGAAAAAAAATTGAAACTTTGGAGGCTCCCCAAAATAGAAGTTTTTAGTGGAGGGTGGAGTGCCTCCCCCTTGGCCCACTTATAATAAGATGGGATTTTGATGGGACAAAAGTATGGTATTACTATTGGGAACATGTTGAGGAACCCAATGAGAACTTTGGGAACTTTATGATAAAACATTGGGAACAATTTTATTTAAAAAATTCTCCTGCCCCCCTCAACCCAACCCAAAAGAAAAATATATATTTAGAGCCTTTTCATTGGTTGCATGAAATTTTATTTCTAAAACTGTTTGTGACCATATTTCACATGGGCTAATGGAAAGCATGAGGAGTATGGGTGTATTGGTATGAAGTTGTTGTGTGACCGGACAGGAAGTTAGATGAATATTTCTCTCATGTGAACACAACAAGGTTTTAGGGCTTTGGTTTTGTTCTGAATGGCCATCAACTTTCTGCGTGCTAGTGCCGGAAATTATTCCGTCACTATTTGTTAGTGGTTGCAATGACTGTTTCAAGGAGACCTGTGAGATTGGGTAGGAAACTTTGTTTGCTTGTGTATTATGTGGAACAAATTGACAACAAGCAATGGATGGCTAGTGAAGCAATAACATTCAATGGAGGTGTGGAAAGTAGGATAGTGCATGATAAGATAAGAAGGAAAATTCAAGAGCAATGCGACAAGTATGTCTGTTTTTCTTGATCTTGTTTCAACAGAAGATAGGTGGAGATTGTTGAGATTTGCAGTGGCTATTTTTTAAATTTTCGTTGCGCCAATGACTACAATGTGACATGCCATATGTTTTTGTTAGTACTAGATTTTATAATGGGTTGATGACGAACAAAAGGAAGTCCAACATATAGAGGGATACATATGCATGGGGACCTTGGTTGAACCTTTCTTTAATCCAATTAGTAAAGCAGTTATTTGAGTGAATGCCAGAAGCCTCAATGGGGCATCCTTGGGTTGTGCAGAACGAGAGTAATGAAGAATAGAAGTGAGAAGTTAATAGAAATCTATCCATGGCCAATTTTTGCACAAAAATTTGTTTTTCTTAAGTGGTTATAAGTCAACTTGGTATATGTCATTTATATTTTAGTCCACACTTAGAAATGTTTCTAGGATTGGGTCAAATGTTTTTTTGCATTGTTGCATTTGTAAAAAGAGGGTTAGCATCTTATATGGACTTATCGAACACTGAGGGTTCTGACCTCAAGTCAAACCTCATTAGATTTTGGAGTCATGATGTGTGGATTTGTTCCTAACAACAAATTGAATGCTATCACTATAATAAGTTAGAAGAGACTACTAGGTATGTGCCAATTGGAGATTCACATCGAAATGTTGAATTTTGTTCTGATAAGATAATAGCACCAATAGATTCTAGTAGTGATGGGTTGGGTATCTCAATGATGTAAGTTGAATTGGTTCACAGGATTTGTATCTATGTGCCTAGGAGATTTTCTTTATACACTCTTCTTTTTGGATATAGTAGCACTAACACTTGCAAAGTTTGTGCAAGCACTCAATCCTGATTGTCCAAGAGGTCTCAAGAAAGTCTATTTGGCATGGTCAAAGAGTCCTAACTATCTTAGAATTTGTGGAGGTTGAGCAATGATGAATCTAGAGAGCACTCATCAAAGTGAAGGGAAACTTGCTCCTTTTAATATTGGTAACCCTTCCAACAACCTCTACCATTTCTGTGAGCCAACACAGAATCCGGGCAATCAGTAAGGTGAAAATAGGTTGGATTTGAGCCAATTAATTATAACGACCTTCCCATTATTTCCCTCATGGATAGTTCCCTTTGCTAAACATAATTTTGACAACACCAATGAAATTGTTGGTATGTAAAACTAGCAAACAGTGGAACAACCACAAATGGAGGGCCTTGGCAAAAAGGGCAAGTGTAAAACTAGCAAACAATGGAACAACCACAACAAATGGAGGGCCTGGGCAAAAGGGTCCTACCGACTTCATGGGTGGCATTTGTCCTTGCAATACTAACAACAACTACTAAATGTGTGAATGTTATTATAGCTAGCAACTGTGAAGAATGATGGGTTCTTAATGTCCATTCCAAAATTAATGGTTTTTCAATTATTATTGGGCTTCAAAAATGTCATGCTGCTGGCATGTTTCCGTCTTAATAAAAGGTCGAAAATTGAAACTGCCAACTTCCAAGTGTGGGGTTTCCATTACAAATGGACCCATGTCCTTCAAATAGGACAAAGAAATGGTTGCCACAAGTTTGAACATACCTATTCTTTAACAGAACAAATGTTTGTGGTGCTCTACGACACCACAAATGTATGTGTGATGTGAGAATGCTAGTTTTGCAGGTGATGGATTTTCTAGAATCCAATATGAACTTTACTGGATTCTAAGCTGATTGTCTGCACCAGAAGGAATTTTTGTGTCTGGTCCTTGCACTGCTAGCTATTGTAAATAATGAGCACCCTGCAATCTCAACAAGAATGCCATGTCAGAGTTCTCATGGTGACTGTTATACATGTGATTTGTGAAATTCCATAGGCTAGAACCTAATGCAAAAACAAACTGTTGAGACCAAGGACATAATTTCATGTTTTGTCAAGAATGTTACGACAAATGTATGGTTGTGTACAAAAAGAAACTAAAACTACTAGAAGTACTAACGAATACTATATACTAGATGCTACAAGTAAAAGTCTGCCGCTACTTTTCTAACCAATAAGTCTCCCATTAATCAATAAGCATAGTTCTATTCAAATTCAAAATTGCATGCAGTGCACATGTACAGTAATTCAAGTTCACTTAAATTTCTTCATGATTCACAACAAAAATACAAAGTCCATTTTGGCGATCCTAATTCTTACATGTGCCCCACACTCTGGTCAGTGTGAACCAGTCCCTACATTGTTGCTTTCACCTTCTTGGGAGAAATCTCAAAGGAGGAAGCACAGCAACAGACCCATCAACTTCTTGAGTGAGGCCTCTTAGGGTCTCTTTCCATTCGGCTTCTCGGACTAAGGTCACACACAGGGTTGTGTAATGTGTTGAAAGCGCAAGCTGGAGTGCTACAAATGTTCTTTGAGTTTTAGAAGCAGAGGAAGAATGTGTGAGGATTCAACCTCCTTTGACTTCTTAAGTGTTCACTCACTGGCCTATCTACCCTAGGTGCTCTGGTTCACCCAAGGGTAAGGTTGGTTTCTAGAGAACACCATAGGAAGCCAATAAAAGAGAAAAAGAACCTAATGAACTTGAAGAATTTTGTGATGTATCCGAAGGGGACCCTATATCCCAAATATCCCTTCTAGGGAGAAGAGGAGGGATCTACACTTATAGGCAAAAGTTTTGTCTCCCTTGTCTGGAGTAGGTGTAAGGTCCCTCCCACTCTTCCCCAGGGGGCATGGCAGAGGAGGTACAAGGACCCTACATCCTACACCTCGCGATCTATGTGTGTTTAGGTTCATGATAATGTTCACCTTGTGCTTTATGATGGGTAAAGGCCAAGTGTGGGGGCATTCTCAACATAAAGGGCTATGATGATGACAATTTGGCCTGCATTTTGGGAATGTCCCCCACCCTTGGACTCTAGCCTACATATAATTTGGTAGTTTGTGGGTTTCTTCGAAAAAAACATTTTTATTTTCTTAGAACCCTTAGCCTATTTTTTCATTGAACTTATGTCAATTTCCACCCAATTGTTTAGGCCAAAGGGGAAGGTGGATGTTGGAGATTGGTGAACTTGACCCCCAAAGAAAAAAATAAGAAACGATAGTTGTTGGATATGTTGGTAAATTGTATGGACCACATACATTATGAGGAAAATAATAATAAAGTAAATTTTTTTTTTTGAGACAAGGGATAGAATGAATTGGGTTTTGGAGTTTGAACCAAACTTTTTATGCAAATGATATTTTGTATGCAATGTGTTTCCTTACTAATTTGCAACAAATGGTTAAAAATTGTAAGAACTAAAATATTCCAATCATAAACTCTAATCACCAAATATATCGTATAACCAAACTAAAACTTGTCAAAGTTTTCACAAAGGCCTTGAATTTACATTGAATCGAAGCATCTTAAACAGATGTATGTCAATTTTAAAGGATTTTTTTTTCATAAAGGAATAGTACATGCAATTTGTGTAACATAGCTAACCATCAAACACATTTTTCTTAAATTTATTTGCAATTTTATGATATCTAATTGTTTTACTACATAGATTTTTGAAAAAACTTCAAGACCAAGTTTTAATTTGGTTCATTTTGACAAATATAAGAAAGAAAAACCTTTGGAAAACCATGTCAAAGTTTAAGTTTCTAAAAAGATTTGAAAAAAAATTATAAATAATTTTTTTGACCATTTTAATAATCAAGTGGTGATTTGGTTGGATGGTTAAGGCATTGGTCTTGTGCACATGAGGTGTAGGGTTTGAATTCAATTGATTAATGTATATTTCAATAAAGTGTATTTGTATATATACATTGTATACATATACATATATGTAAATTTGTTCATGTGTGTGGAAGGCTTGTGACCTACCTAATTAATAAAATAAAATTTAAAAAAATTATTAAATTTTCTTGAATCATTAAAATGATGAATTCATTAAAGCATCTATTGATGAACATATTTCACTACCAAAAATCATTCAGTTGGTGAAATAAGTCCTGTTTGTAGCAATTAGCCTAACAAATTTTTAGGTTTGTCAAGTGGTGTCAAAATAAAGAGCTAATCAATTCTTGGTTATGCAATGGAATGCAAACCCAAGATATGCCCCTTAGCTAGCACAGAAAAAGGTATGGGAGTTCAAATATAGGATATGATGAACTCATAAGCAAGAAATCAAGGTGAAATCAAGTTACACAAATAAAATAAAAATGTTTGGTGCAAATTGAAACTAAAATGATGTATGAATGAATCACTTGCAATCCAACTCACAAAACACACTAATCATGATTCAAACTTGGGAAGAATTGTCGTTTTCCTCCCTATGTTATATTTTGTAATTGGCAATGGGGACTGCATCAAAATAGAAAAAAAAAATTGGAATTCCAAAATTAGACTTTTGAAAGTTCTTGGTGAATTTGCCAAGTTATGAATACTTTGCAAACTCATTACTTTCACATATAAACATTGATTATAAGACCTTCAAAAGCAAAGATCTAGCACTTAAAAGAGACATTTCCAATTTTATATCAATTGTTCAATTATCGATCATAAATGACCTTTGTTTCTTATAACTTTTTGAATTCAAAATTTTCACATACAAATTTTGATTGTGGAATTGACAAAGTTGTAACAATTGAATAAACATTTCCAATGTTGCATTGCATTTTCAATGTAAAGGTCATTTGACTCATGTTTTTTATATCTTTGTAGGCATATAGCTCCTACATATGAACTTTAATTATGGAGCTTTCAAAGTCACATTGTAACCTTTGAAAAGACATTTCCATTTTGTATTGCATGTTTAATTTAAAAGTCATTTGACCATCGTTTTGTGAGTTTAGTAATTGGGAGTCAAACTACTAATTTGATTCCTGACCATTTTTTGGGCCATAAGCCAATGAATTTTAGATCTCCAAATGGAAAATGCAAGCCCATTTCTAACATTGACATTTCACAAAAAATTCAATGGTATAAAGAAGGCCCAATTGGGACAAGGTTTGTCATTTACGCTTTTGGCCCAAAAATTGAAAATAGTTGTGGAGGTCCAATGTTCAAAGGGAGAATCCGTGTGGGAATGCTAGTATTCATTTCTTTGCACTCACCCACAATTGTGGGAATGTGTTTGAATCTTGGAACACTCTCTCATTTCACTTCCTTTTCCATGCCTTTAACTTTAGTCATGAGCTCAATGATAGCGTTGTGACATAATCCCCATTCATTAAGGTTGTTGTTAGTTTAATTAATTTAAATTGTCTCAATTTCACCCAAATGGTAGTGAATAACATAGTGAATTTGACCACATTCCCCAATAATGAAATTAGTTGAAAGAAATTTTGATGTTTGTTGAAGTTATCTATTTAATCAATTGTTTATACAACATTAAAAATTCTTATTCCTTGTGATGTAATTACATTCCTTACGTTGCAAATATTGGCTTTCCCATTAATGTTGAGAAAAAGGACTATAATTTAACGTCATGGGTCCAAATTTGTGAAGATTATTTTCAAGATAAGTGTTTTTTAATGCAAGGTAGGTTTAATAAACCAAAATTTCACACAACACATACACAACACTTGTAAGACACAATATAAGAGTTGAAACTTACATACGTTGGGGTAAGATCACCCATGTTCTCAAAGTTTGATCTTTATGTGGCATACACCCAATGGGGAATTCATCACATGTGCTTTTAAAACCTTGCCTTATGAGGATCATTCACTAAATACACATAAGTTTTCCTTTGTGAACTTTTTCACACTGAAACAACACATGGGATTATGGGTAAAAGTTCTATCACAAGGTTAACAATAAAGTAGCAACTTGAAAATAGGGAAATGAACAATGAGCCCAAAGTTCATTGCTAGCAATCCCTTACATACATGAAGAGATCTAAGAAAGTGGATGAATCATCCACCCTTTTCATTTAGATCTAATTGATATCATCATTAATTAACTTTAGGCCAATAAGACTATGCCATCTACTAGTTTTTTACCTTCATCCTTTGATGGATGATCATTTACATTATTCAACATAGCTTTCATAGAATCTAGTGTTTTGTTCAAAGTGAGATCAAACTAATTGACTTTTTTTATGCCTAACTCAAAATTATTTGACCCATTCATGAATCCAAAGTAGGTCCTTAATCAAAATATCCTTTTAAATAGGACCCATGGTCATTCTTTTTTAATTTATCATACTTACCATTCTTTTTACCATAGGTTATAAGTATTCTTATTTACAAATTCTATTTCTAGTAACCCATTTTTGTGTTACAAGATCATTTCATTGGATGTTCAAAATTATTTTTATACTGAACATAACCAAAAAATAAAATAAATTATTAGTCACCTTGTTGTTGAACTAGTCAAGGTACTAGGGATGGGGATATTGTATATGTTAGCAAAATTTTAAACACTTGGTTTCAAGAATCAAGATTAATCGTTTCTTAAGAAAAGGCTATAAAAAACCCTTTTATTGGCCTTGCCTTTTAATTCAAGGATTTTGAGATGAAGGTACCTATTGTTACTTTTATTAATAAGATGGGGTGCATCTCAAGTTCTTGTTTTTTTCTTTTTGCAAGGGGCCATTTGAATTGACAAAACAAAGAAAGAAAGAATTAGAAACTTTGGAATTTCCCACACAATAGAAGTTTGTATGTGAAAATGTAATGCTTCCCCTTTGGCCCACCTATATAATTGAGAAGGGAAAAACTTTGAGCAAACCATTTTGGATAAAAATGTGGTGTTATGGGGAACAACCTTGGGGAGCACATTAGCAACTTGGAAACATCATTGGGAACATGTGGGAACAAAAAATAATGTTTTTTGCCCCCCTACCCTTTTCCCAAGGAAAAAAATGAGCTTTTTTAGGGCATTTTCAATCGTCTCATTGGCTACATGCAAATACTATTCATAAAATGGGTTGTCACCATTTTTGGCTTTAATTAATACCTAGGCTCCTTACAATCATGGGTACCTACTGTGTTGCGATCAGAATCATTATAAGTGTACAATAGCTTCAAACATATATGAAAAAAATGAAGATTTTGTATAGGTTCCAAATCTAATGACAAAAAAATTCAAGGAATGTGTATATGGATGATGTTTTGGAATCTATGGTATTGTTGTCCTTGGACAATTCAAAATGCAATTCATACCTATTTCATTTTCAAGCCTACCTACCTCATTTTTTAAAAATAATAACTACCACCTTTCCTAATAACTACATCATAGTAATACCTATTTCATTCTTTTCCCCCACCCACCAACATGGATATGAAAGAAAAATTAACATATTTTTTTCATTGTCAATTGGGTGAAAACACAATAAATGAGGCCAATGATTATGTTGATTACAAAAAAAAATGACCCATGATTTAACACTGTAGGGTCAAATTAATGCAATAAAAAAGATTCACATCAAAGAACATTATAAGATTAACATATTGTCCATAAATGAATGATAAACACATTATGTAAATACATTTTCTTCAAATCATGGGAGAAATTACTTATAAGTGGAAGCCACATCAACACTTTGTAAAAAACAAGCACTTTGACCTTTGATTGGTTGGTTCCTTTTATTGTGTTTTCACCCCATGATATTTATATTAAATTAAATTAAAATTGAGATTGACATAAATAATGATGTACTATTGAAAACCACATGGAGACATAAGAAAAAGAAATTGATTATATCGTTAGTTAGTAGTGTGAAGCAATGTGGAGCCCAAGTTTGTGAGAAGTACTTACAATTGTTTAGTGACACATAAATCTAATTAGTGGTGAAGCTACAAACTAATTTGGCAAGGTCACATGGTCACCTTTATTGGTGATTTTTTGACCAATTTTCCCCTTTTATGGTATCTAAAAATCTCTTGTGCTGGTGGGTCCTTTGAGATCTTAACTTCGTGGTGCTCATTTCCTCTCTCTCTCTCTCTAGCATATCTTGTCACAAAAGATACAAAGATGGCAAGCCAGCAAAAACATGGGTCCCCCACTCCCCAATGAGAAAGGAAAGCCTTATAGGGAGGCCACCATGCAAGATCATGACCAATAATTGGAACATTTGTGCTTTATTGTTGGCTGTCCCTTGCATGGGAGAAACTTACACAACAGATTTACCTAGTTTGCATTTGGTCCTGCATTGTGAGGTATGTTCACCAAGGGTTAGTTTGAACAATGAGTTTCTTATTTGGGAACTTCATGAAACATGTCTTATTGTTTTTTAGTGTAACATTTGGAGGGCATTGTGGTGATTGTAAAGACCATCCATTGTTTTTCCTTTGTATTTGCAGGTCCTATTTCCAGCATAGAGTTTTGTATAGAGAATCTTCTCTTCCAGTTCAAGCATTTTTTTTTTGGTTTCGGGTAAAGCACTAGGGTGGGGGCTTCTCAAAATAATGGGCTTAGAATGGGATGGATGATAGTGGAGTCCAGCCCATCATTTTGGGAATGTCCCTCGCCCATGGACTTTACTCATTGTAAAGCACAAGGTAGAGGTTATTATGACCCTAAACTAGGCATTGAGAGGGATGGGTTCTTGTACCTACTCAAGAGTGGGAGGGATCTTATACCTACAAATAGGCATAATTTCCCTCCTCTTTTTTAAGAGGGACATGAAGAATGGGTACACTTCAAATGGTGGCGTGCTTTACATGTAAGGTAATGCTTGAGGCCATGCACATTACCGGAATAAGGGCCCATGTGAGGTGGAGTCAAGGTTGGCTTGATTTTGGTAACAGCCATGGCATTACACAATGTAAAATTCATAAAAATTTCATTTTTTCATTTTGACTTGTGATACCCGGAAGGTCTCTGGCAGATACTCATCATCGAGTATCATGAGGAAAAAAATGGATATGCGGCAATTTTTTGTGCATGTGTGTTGTCATGGACGCACAATAAAAAGCAGACCTAACCTGACAAGCTGTTGGCACCCCCAAGTCAAGCTCATTTGGCAAAGGGTCAGCAAGAGTTTCACCTCCACACCCCAAAGGGTTTGAAGTGAAGTCTGGGTGAATGTTCTTACAGCATTTGAAGAAACCTGAGGTTGTTCTAGTTTTGGACTTGTTCATTCACATTCTAAGCTTTCTGTTTTCAGTTATTGAAAGATAACTCCGAAACAACTCCAAACTAGAACCAGATCTCATTGTCGGTACCCATGTTCCCACAATTTGTTCACTTGATATTAGCTGAAGCAGAAAATGACTTCAAACAGAGTTAAAAATACAAATCCCATGGAGCCAACAAAAGTGAGGTAGTATGCAGCTAACAGGCTTAATTATTTTCATTTGGGCATGAGGTGGGTGAGGAAGGTGGGGGTGGGGTGTTCAGAATTTTTTGGATTTTGGTGTTCCCAATAGTTCCCAATATGTTTATTATATCTTCTCAATGGTTCCTTATAATGGTTCACATGTTGTTCCCAACAGCACTACACTTTATTCCATACAGTTTGTCCAAAGTTTTACTCTTGGAACATATAAGGGTAGACAAGAGGGGAAAAAATATTAATTATAATTATTTTGGGACTGTTCAAAGTGATATATATATTTTTTGAGTGATGCACCAATCAAAGAAGCCCATCACCAACAAAAAATAAAATAAAATTGGATTTGGGTGTGCCCACTGATTAATATGAAATTGCCCCTATATAAATATGCAACAAAATTGAAGATTGAAACATTGTAAGTAACAACATTGTACAACCAATAAAAACCACTACCTTATTTGGTTTTACATTTACCTTATTTGCAAGGAAAAGGGTAAAGATACATATTTCATCATTTACTCTATAGATTTCATGCAAGTACAAGTGGATAAATGTAGGGTAAAAATATTTATTTACACAAGTATGGCATATTTCAAAGTGATGAAAGACAAGTGTGCAATTCGTGTTGCAAACATGAACACAGTGAAATTTCAAACATACTACAAAAAAAGCCTTTAAAAAAAAATCAAATTAGTTCAATAGCACTAGAAATATATTGAAAGTGTTTTTATAATGGAAAAAAATAGTAAAATGTAAAGGACTTCCAACTTCCAAGAGCATATGATAAGAGTTTCTTCCCAGTTAATTAAATAAATTGCTAAAAGAAAATATATTCTATAGTTAGTCACCATAATTTAAACAAATCCATTATAACCACATGCATTGCAAAATATAATATGAAAACCCATATATGATGTATAATGATTTTGAAATATACCCTTTATTTACCCTCCTCAAAACAATTACCCTCCCTTGGGCAAGAGTAAACCTCAACTATATGCTAGTCAAGTAAAATAAAGACATGATAAATCTGAAATATTTATCAACTAGGCGGGGTAGTTAAAAAGGTAACAAAAAACATTTACTAATCAAGTAAGGCATATATTTACCCTGGTATATCTGGGTAGTAAATGTACCCACCCAACACGGGTTCTTATTACAAACAACCCTTTCACTAGCTTTGCAACCTCACCAGGGCAATGACACAAATGAGAGTTTGGTGTTTTGGTGGGGGAGTGGGGGAGTTGGGACCCTCGTAAACTCATGAATCCAAATGTTCAATGCCAGGACCATTCATTGGATTTGGATTGAACATTCGTAAAAGCATCAATGTTCAATTCATATGACCATTGGCTATTTTGGTGAAAATTCATCATGGAATATGCAAATAATATATTTGGGTAGTAAGCCAATTTGTGCTAATTTCTGTGAACTACCTATAAACTTATTTCTTCTGATATTATGATGTGCAATCATTCAAGTCACATGCCCCACAAAACAAAACGTCAGAAGAAATTTTTCTGATGATGGCCCTCTACCAAACACCCAAATACCACTACTTTTATGGGTGGACAACAAGGGGTGTGCATTGCTTTGCCAACATTTGGACATGGCGTAACATGTACAAAAGGGGAGAAATGTTTGTTAAGGTCATATGTGTCATGGGAGGACTTTTGTATCCAATGATGAAAGGATGAATGCAATGAGTATGAAGAGAGTTGTGCTTAGCTTTTATGCAACAAACCAAATGTGGGGTGGGTAAACCTAAGAGAGTGCAAATATCTAAAACTAGATTCCGACCATAATTGGTGGTACTAATAACTAGGTAACTTGTTAATGCTGCTTATGGTGAAGCATGCAATGCAAAGCATAAAAAATAAGGATAAGAACACAAAGAAACCCCATAGTTGGTGTGAATTAGTGCTTATCAACAAAGAAGTATCCAAGGGATAGATGAAATTAATTTAGAAACTCGTCAACAACAATGGATGGAATACCTTGTGGACTTAAAACTAATTCTAAATTCCACCCATAAAGAAGGGGAATATGTTTTGAAAAGGAAGGCACCATGGATTTTGTTTTTGACAAATTTTGTCCAAAAAATTTGGGGAAAAACCCTGGAAGGCACCCTTGTGTACACACACACACACACATATGCACACAAAATAAAGGGGTTCGCCAGAGTCAATGGGAGGGGGAGCTTATTTCCATGGATATATAGCTCATGGACTTCTAAGAGCATATGTAATAAGTCCAACAACCATATGATATGGACATGAGCGGGGAATTGGATGAAATGATGGAGGCATGGGGATTAATTGGGAGATCTCAATGTGGCCCCCCATGCATGCTCCCTTTGGTATAGTTGGAAAGCCTTTGATGAGTAGGGGTGCACATTGAGGTTGTTTCACATTGTTTGGACATGCCATGCAGTGCAAGAGTTATTATTGAGTATTGAACAATTTTGTCATTGGAAATTCTATAAAAAAATCATCTTTCAAATTCAATTAGTTGGATAAAATGTTCATAGTTCGGTGAACTACACAAGCCACACTTATTGTACTGAATAAGAAATTGGTATTCTCTAAAGAATGGGGATGAAAATAATTGTGCATGTTCCCTGATTCAATTCAATTCACTATAGTGTAATATGGTGCATGGAATGATAAGTTCATCAAAAGTCCTTCTTTCTCCTCAAGTTCTCAATAGGCAATTTAGTCAAAGTACCTTGGCACTCTTTACTCTCTTTTGCATTCAGTGATTGTATTCTTGAGTTTTTGGAGTAGTCGAAAAGGAGTAAGCATGCTTGACATGGAAAATTGGGTTAAATTGAGCATTTTAATTTGTAAGATACAACTAAGTGTGAAATGCAACTTCAAGGTGTTGAAATACTCAAAACCTTTTGTCATTTCAGAATACATAGAAGCATTCCCAAAAAGAACCAAAATGCATAGTGGGGGTGCACACATAGAATATTATACACCTAGTGAACTCCTCTTTGGTGTTAAAACCAATGTTTCATTTCCTCACAAATTTTCTCATTCTTGGAAAAAAAAAATTGGGAAAAATTTCGACATTTTTTTCATGTTAAAAATTTAATGAAGTTTTCTATTTTTTGAAAAAAAATTCCAATTTTTTTATATTACAAAATTGGAAGGAAAAAAAAAAAAAAAAAAAAAACCTTTTATATATTTTTTATTTTTTTTATATTTTTTTATTTTTTTTATTTTTTTTTTTTTTTAATTTTTTT
>Ga0116231_10011732_pt1 | contig 13294 bp, 11 predicted proteins | sample S1TSphgellanicum_2_FD_89695 | JGI IMG/M metagenome (GOLD analysis project Ga0116231, IMG submission 89695) | Host-associated microbial communities from peat moss isolated from Minnesota, USA - S1T2_Fd - Sphagnum magellanicum MG | ecosystem: Host-associated > Plants > Peat moss > Unclassified... | reverse complement strand
TGGGGGGGGGGGTGGGGTGGGGGGGGGGGGGGGGGCTCGAGCCAATCATGAATTTTTGCATCAAACCACCGACACCCATTTCTTTATAGAAGTATTCAAGAGCAGGGCCATCAAACCCAACTAATGATAGATGTTGCGCGATGCGCTAAACAACATCGTGTCGTGTGTGCAAAGGATCAACTTCAGGCTAGACACCACATGACCCTACGAGATTTGCGATACCCCTTGGCTGACCTGCAAGTAGACCAACAAGTGTTCGGACGCTTGAATGAGCAATGCAACCATTGTGGCTCTCGCTTCTAGATCGAAGAGCGCACGAGAGGCTCTCTTCGAAGACCACACTATAATATTGTGCTTTAGGGAAAATTCTTTTGCCTCCTATTCGTACCCCGCCAGAGTACATGGCCATGTAACAAGATCGACAAAATGCCAATTTACGTAAACATCTTCGTTTATACAATGCTGCATTTGCATTTACGTCCACAAGGGTCCAAAGTGTGGGCTTCGAGCTTGGACCAGGAGTGCATATCTACAAATTGTTGGCCTTGCCTACCAAGGCAAGGATATTAGTTATAATCATTACAAACTATAGTAGCATAAATATTTTGGCCCCTAGGTAATAGGTCTATTTTTATACCAGGATTTTTGAAAGATGATATTTTGGCTTGTGTTGAAAGTAAAGATTAGTTATAGAGTTATGATATTTTGAAAGATTTTGATTTACTTAGAGGAGTTTTTTGAAAATTATATTTTTGCATGGTGAAATGTTTGAGTTTTTATAATTTTTTTGTTTAAAAATATTTTTCAATGTAAATGGCAAGGTCACAATGTGTGTAATAGATGCAAACCTTACACATTATTTTTAATAGATAGAATTCATTCATAACGTTCATTTATAATTATTAGTTAGTTTTTAGTTAAGTCTGAATTAATTTACAGTTAAAATTTTAATTAATTCTCAATTAAATTCTAATTAATTTTTAATTTAATTCTCAATTAACTTTAATTAAGTCCTAGTTAACTTCAATTAAATCTTAGTTAAATTTTAGTTAAATTTAGTTAGGAAGGTTTTCTAAAAACGTTTTACTCCATACACACATAAAAATCTCTCTGAAATTTTTTTTCAACTAAATCTTCAAAAAGGTATAAATAAAAGTACAACCCTTCATTTCATTAAGTTTGTTTAACATTAATTTTAAACAAGATTTTAAATCATATCTTTATCATGTTTATGTTTGCATATATTAACATAGTAAAAATACATTTTCATGTTTGTTTTGCACATTTCATATTTTAATTTTTAATCTTTGTGTTTTTATTTTTGAATCATGTAATCTTGTCTTGTTTTTTGTTTGAAAGTTAGACTTAAACTTTTTATTTAACTTTTATTTTTATGATTTTTCATATCTTTAACACAATATGATACATCCCTTGTTTTGTTTGTTAGATTGAGATCTTCCAAACCATAACACCTATCATTGTGCTCTTTGTGCTATAGGAAAACCCTTAAAGAGAGAGGTGCACTGGTGATTCAGCAATGTTTAGACAACCCACTTTTCAAGAGTTATTGAATATTGAATAACCTTGTCAAAGAAAAGTCAATAAAATCAAAATTAAATATTTTTGAGAAATTTGGGCATGATCTTGATACTGTTGCAAAGCCCTCAACAACTAAGATTCTAGCCTAATGGAGGCGATTTTGTAATTTTTGGATCCAAGTTGTGGGAGATATTGAATTTTGAGTAATTTTGTCACAGAAAATTAATTCAAAACATTTATTTTCACAATTGGGATTTATCTTCAAGATCTTGTTCACACTTGAAGCAATTAAATAATCCTGTTCGCACTTGGGGCAGTGGCACACGCCACTCTAGCATTTAGTATTGAATGAGGTACCTAATTATGAAAGTTACACAGAACACATGGTTGCAAGTTATTCACAGTTCTCAAAAGTTGCTAGCAACACCATCTACTCTTAACCTTCTGTTAAGAGTTTTTCAAGATTTTGATTGGATTCCCCTCATCTCTCACAATGCACAACCTCTTCCCTTTTTTTCCCTTGCATACATCATCCGAACACATCATCCAAACAGAGAGTTTCCATCCATGAAGATGAGGGTTATATGTTTTTCATCCACTTACAAGAAGGTTATGAGACTTTTCATTCGTCACCGTGAGGGCTATGATGTCGCTTTTCAAACTTCTAAACAGAAGGTTGTGTCTGGTAACCAGCTCAAGTACACTGGTTACCAAGGTTATGAAACTTTTCATCCACCCACATGAGGGTTATGGAGTTGCTTTCAAACCTCTAGACAGAAGGTAGTGTCTGGTAACCAGTCCCAGGACACTGGTTACAGGAAATAACTTGGCTGGTTACCCAAGCCCTGGAAGCTTGAGAAAAGCAGCTAACTGTATTCAAGTGCAGGATGCATGAGAGGGACCCTAAACCCGTCAAGAGCTCGAGAAAGCTAGCCAGATGATTCAAGGCAAAAAAAAAAAAAAAGGTTCGAGAACCGATCTTCAAGTTTTCCATTTCGTAGTCCCCATGTTACTCGCAGGAGAATTGATCTCGCAAATGGAAACAAAAAAGATGTCGCCAGCCCAACCGTAACGACGACGACGACAGTCGGCCTCACCATTCCTAGCTATGAACTCTTGCAAGACGGTGAAACGGTGATCATAATCAGTGGTGAGGCGGTACGATTGGCGGCCAGCAGCAGCAAAGCTCGCATAGCAAGCAACAATACAGAAGCGACGTACTGGCAAAGCAAAAAAGAAACACACAATATGTACTTAGCCACGTTTAGGATTCGGAGCTTCATCCTCGGACGGAAGAGTTCTCTCTGGAGTTAAAGATTTTGTCCAGAATATCGTGTCCATCATGACAATCTTGCGAGCTCGTAGAATTCTGTTCTTTATATCTGAGACTCTGTCAGACATGATGAAAAGCTCCTTACAAAATGATCAAAGATTTTGTATAGTCATGAACATGCAAAGCTTACCAAGCATCGAGACACGCCAAGGATCCGACTGGTTGCGGGTCCAAGACATATGGAGGCGGCGTATACACAACGACGGCAGGTGGTGCTGCAGCAGCAGGTGCTAAGCCCGTTGTGGAAGACATGATTCCTCGCGCCTCCGGGGGTGGAATAGGAATGTAAGCATCTTGTTGTACGTACACTGCAAGAGGAAGGTGTTTGGATAACATCATTCACGCAGAGAAATCCAAACAAGACACGAAGGAAAGTTTGTGACATCTCTCCACCGGTGATAGACAATCGTCGTTTTTTCTTCGCAATCGAACTTGCAACACTGGAGAGACATAGCAAAATCTTCCCTAGTCTTATTACTCGAGAAACAAATTTTGCTTACCGAAACTTGGCGGAACCACGACAACAGGCTCTAGAATTTTGCGGTCCTTACGATCTGCTTGCTGTCGAGCCTTGTTGTCGCCCCGTTTGATTTCTTCCTTCTGATCAGCTCCTTGCGGCGTTTGCAGCTTCTTCTCATCATCATCTTGCTTCTTTTTGTGCTTTCTGAGAAAATCCATGGCGAGGAGGTTCCTCCTTCCTGTCTCTCGGTAATGCAATCGCTTCAACAATTTTCAAATTGAAGTCTCCGTCTGGTACGATGGCAAAGAACTTGCCGATGCGCTCGACATGCAAATTGCCGAGCTTCGTGCACATGCCAAGTCCAGTGCGTTACGGCCGCGAATGGATCATGTGTGCATGCAAGGCTCAAGCTCTCAAACATGCGTGCACAATAGTTTGGTGAGGATTATGGTGATGTTGTTGCCATCACGTATAAATCGCAAACAAATGAATCGGGACACAGTGCGCTTCCCGATTCAAGCGCTTGTCACTTGAGGTTACGGACCCGGAACAAGAACCTCGAGCACTCGGGACGAGACAACTGCATGTATGTTGTCAGAGACCTCAAATGCTCAGAAAAGGGGAGAGAGAGAGAGGAGCCACGAACATCGAAGTGACCATGATCTGCACAAGACTCGGCTGCACAAGATCCCGGAAACTTTCTATTCTTAGTCCTGAACCCATTCAGGTACTGAGTTCCAGATGTGCTCATGCATGTGCTCAGTTTCGGTGCTGAATTGCATATCAGATTCTCAAGTTTCTGGCTTTACTGCAACATGCATATGAGATTCTCAAGGTTCTGGCAATCTCAAAGAAGTGGGATGTTCCAAAGCATGACCAAGTTCCAAGAGCTTGAGCATTAGAGGAGTGAAAGAAAACACTCAACAACAAGAGAAGGAGAAGGAGAAGAACATGCAGCAAATGATCACTGAACTTCAAAGTATTCTTTCAAGACATATGCTTACAGTATTCATGATTACTTTCAACTTTCCTGAAACAAGAGACAAATATTTTCTGCAAAAAACATGCTCCAGAGCATGCATAAACATCTGCAAATTGTTGCTGTCAGGAGCTGGCAGGTAATGTCCCCAAAATCCAACCTGCAGCCTCTTTCAATAGATAGTTCCAAGTTTTGAGATGCTTCAATTTCATGGCCTCCTTTTTTGGGTACAAGAGATTTTTGTTTGCCATTACACTCTAGCTGTGCCCAACCCTGGTGACCAAATCCCTCAGATGACCCCAATACTCTTGGAACTCTTCCCACTGCTTCGAACTGGTACTATATATACGCCAGCAATCTATTTCACAAGAACCCATTTCACTAATGTTGGTGCTGGCCTCCCAGTCAGCCAGTGATCCTTTGGAATTCTCCACACCATTCTATGACAGAGAGACAGCTGCTACCACTCCTTTCATGACATCCATTGTTGCCATTCAGATCCAAGAAACAGGGAGCATTGCCCACAGTTAGTAAATCCTTCTCAAAACACGGTTCAACTTTGCACTGACAGCATGTGATTCAAGCACTGAATAGTATTTACCTTTGTATTTACATATAGGTCTAACTCATAAGCCAAATCCCTGAACCCTCTTTACTATGAGCAACTCTTGCAGTTGTTCACCATTTGAGTGAAGATCTGGTCTTGCTTTTACATGGAACTTGATAATTCCTTTCCTTGCCAATTGGTGATGACACAGTTTCTTCTCAGTCTCAGGCATCAGACACTGAAGTGAAAATGCACATTTGTCATGGTTGAACATGATAGAACCCAACAATCAAGATCAGATTGTGCATTCCTGACCGTCTTTATGGACAATATGCCATGCCCATGTAAAATCTCATCCTGAACCTCAGCATTGTTAGACAAGTACTCCAAGAGGAGTTTGACTGCAGACTCTTCAACAAAGGTTTTTGACTGCAGTGGAGTGTACAAGTCAGCCAATGATACCATGCCAAACCCATGTATCTATGAAATTGCAGAGAAATCTCCACAACAAGAAGTTGAAGGTCACATGACAATGAGTGCAGAAATAACCTTCTGAGAGTCTCTGACAAAGTGATGGACCATCATCACCTTTCATCACAAATAGCGATGCCAAGCTGCTCCATGACTACCCACTGAATTCATCAGCTCCTGACAGTGGGTGTAGATAAGTACATAATAATCTGCCCAAAATTTGGGCAAACCATTACACAAAATCTGCATCCTGAGTTTGTATTGCATTTCCAGAAGCAACAGCAGGAAGACTCAATCACAATGTGAGAGCTACCACACAAGAGACATAACTAATCAAAAAGTAATCAGTATCCTCCTACAAGCTGCAACAAGCTTGTGACAGAAAGCTTCACTTTCATGCGCAAGCCCATGCATGGTCTTCTTGAAATGCCCACAAAGCGACTGTCATCTTCACTGCAAGAAAATGTTCCAAACAAAATCAAATTTCCAGGAAATTTCGGATGGAAGTCTCATAAGAATGCCATAGCAATTGCACCTGAATCAACCTGCTGTCTTCATTGCCTGCCTAGATGGATTCAACACACACAAAATCCACAGGGTTAGGTCGTCTTCAAAATCAACCCTAAGAAGATCTCTAACCCCACAACAGTATCTACAGCCTTTCTCTAAACTTTAAACCTGAAATCCATGCTGTTCAAGAACTCTGAACCCTTATGCCAAAACGAAGATAAGAGGACCAACTCTGTGGTTAGAATCTGACCTAAAAATCCAATGAAAAAAACGGTAAGCAGCAACACAAAACTTGTGCAATTATGTGCTCACGAGCAAGCAAGCTATCAAGCAAGCATTCCATCTCAATGAAGCTCCAGACAATGGAGACAAGATAGAGGGATGCCTTGCACTACTCTTTTGCCACCCATCAAAGGTCCTAAAACCCTGGACCCTGAAAACCGTTTGGGCGCCAAAAGTGTGGGAACGGTTGTTGCTTCCGATCTTAGCTTTCTAGGGTTTTCTTCCCCAGATTCTGAAGGGACTCGACGACTCGACCACGAAATGCCTACTTGTGGTTGAGAAGATGAGCACTGGGGATTTGTAGAGATGGTAGTGCACGGTGAAGGAGAGAGTGTGTTATGAGTCTTGAGCTGGAATTTTGACATTGAGAGATGGCTTCTCACGGAGACGATGGAATTCAGGTCTGAAGCGCTTCCTCTGTCTCTGTGTCTCTCTGTCTCTCTGTCCTTCTGTGTTAGTCCTTGTCTGCAACATGAATGCTTGCAGAGATTGCTACATCCGCAGAAGCTAAATATTGGGTGATGCTTAGATGTCCAGGGCATTTCTTGATCTCCTCAACGAACCAGCATTTCTGACTTTGCAAACAAACTGTGGTTCTGATGGCAGGATGATGCAATTCGAGCACAATTGCAAACCCTAATTCTGGAACTCCTTCACAAAAGAGCAGAGTCATCCACCATGTGCCCTTCAGAAGCTCGTACTTTCTCTCACCACCCTTCCTCTTTATTCTGCTAACAAAGTTTTTTCTGTTCAAGATTTAGTTCAAGCTATCAACGCATCAATGAAGATGTATGAATGTATGTACATTGGTTGATGGAAAAAACTCCATTACGATTATGTTCTTGCAAAGCATTCTTCAAGCATTCTTGTCAGGTGGTTTGGAAGTTTGAAGTCCCCTGCAGTATCACTGCATTTCAAGGAAATATGATCATTAGAGCTTTGTGCAATTGTGAGTCTGTTTTGTTTGTTTCTGCTGTGGATTTTCCAGCCAGAGCACTGGAGCCCACCAACTGGAGACCCCTCATGGAGACAACTCGAGAGGTAAATTGCATCTGTCAAAGAGCTAAGTTGAAACAAAAATTGCTCAGTTGGATTCTTCTTGTCGCAAGAGAAAGGCAAAGAAACCACTGCTTTTTCAATGCATCTTCCCCTGCTACCTAATGAATAAGGAGAATTGATGTGCTGTCTATTGAGATGACAGATTGTGGCAGTAAACAGTTGTGATAGTGATTTTTTAACATTGTTTGATGTTTGCAGGTTGCTAGACAAATGGCTGTTGATGGTCTAATTGAGTTCACCCAGGTATGGCACCTTCCATATTGAACCTTATGGAGACCTGCAAATGCAGATTCTTCTGTGATTTAGAGTTCCAATATTGCAAGATGGTATGCCACAGATCTCCTCATATCAATAGATCACCATGGGTTTTCTGAGTGTGACACTTGATTTCTAGCTATGTCTTGGAGAGAAGAACAAGGTCTGATGAATTGCAAATGCTCACAATAATGGGTTGGGGAAATGTCAGTTGATAGCAACACCGATAGGTACTTGGAATCAAATTGGAAGAGCTCAACCATAGGAGATTGTACTTGTGTCTGGTTCTAATCAAAGAAAATGTGCAGAGAGGGAAGGTGGTTGATCCACAAGGTTCTCTTAGAGGGCCCTTGCGTCTACGACTGTCAAGAAAAGCATCAACAGCGAGCTCTTGAATTATGGTTTGATGTGAAACATCAAGCTCACATCAAGCAAATACGAGAAAAATTCTTCTATAGTCACAAAATGGCAGAGCTTCAAACAGAGGGATTTTGTGAGTTTTGTTCATTGTATGGAAGTATCCTGTTCCTTGCACCATCTGGTTGCAGGACTCTTTTAGTCAAATCTGGAACATCTTATTTCAAGGTTTATGTACAATTTTGAGATTTCAATTCACTGGAGACATGACAATACATGAGTGTTGTAATGAGAGGCAGGCATGGAGCCAAATCCGTTCATGGTGGTCACCAATTCCTGAATATTGTTATTGCACGCAAAGTTTGACCATGTCCCCACAGCTTCCACAGAGTCGTAGAAGATTGTTTCTTCTCATCACTTGCAGAATCTGAAAGGTGAGGAAAATGTGCCAGTACAAATTGGTGGTGCCAGTAATTGTTATATACCACCAATACAAGATTCACCACCAGTACAAGATCATTAAGAATGCTCACATGACTGATTTGTACAAAGAGCAACAACCAATTGCATGATTTTACATGCACAATTCTCAAGGACAGAAAAATGATTTCCACAGTCAGATAGCAAACCTCTACCTGCAATCTACAGGATAGATAGAGTCTCGTTGCTCACATGACTGATTTGTACAAGAGCAAGAACTGATTGGGTGATTATGCACAGAAAATGGCATTTGAACAGCAAACCTCTGCCTGAAATCTACAGGCATAGATAAAGTCTCATTGGTCACAAGAATGATTTGTACAAAGAGCAAAAATGGACCTTTTACATGCACAATTCTCAAGGACAGAAAAATGATTTTGACATTCAGATAGCAAACCTCTATCTGCAATCTACAGACACAGATAGAGTCTCATTCCTCACATGACTGATTTGTACAGACAGCAGCAACAATGGATTACACACACAATTGTGAAGGGCAAAAGAACAGTTTCCACATTTGGATAGCAAACCTCTACTGCAATCTACAGGCATATAGATAGTCTCATCCCCAGAGGTGCAGCCAAGCAGGGTTTAGGGTTTTGGAGTTGAGGGTTTACAGATAGTCTCATTGAGGAAGAAAAAACAACTATGGAGATGCAGCCAAGCAGGGTTGGAATGAGACACCTGCGTAGTCACTCAGACTAGGGTGGATTGGATCTTTGGATGACCAGTGAAATGTCCTGAGCTCCGTGTTGTAAACCAACACCCAAGAGTAGTCTATGTTGCTTGTGAAGCAAATGAGATTGTTGCTGCTTCCAATAGCATTCAAGCGAAAGGGATTGTAATTGGGGCATCGACCAGCTCCCACAAGTGAAGAAACTCTTCTCACCTTGAACTCATTCGGAAACTGAGAAGGAAGAGTTTCATAGAGTACCAATTTCATCATCTCACGACAATCTTTCTCCTCCTTCTCCTGGTTGTTTATCACTACTTCCCATATCCTGTGACAATCCTTCACAATCCCTATCATGAAGAGACGACCTCCTCCACATTCCACCAAAGATGGATACTCGAAGTAGCGAGGAGAAACAGTTTGAAGCTCCTTCCAAACACATTGCTCGATGTTGTAGGCAAAAAGCTCACAAAACGGCCTCATTCTATCCATCAGAAAAAACCAGCCGTTGCAAAACACCATCGGTGATTTACCGAAGTGCATGGAGGGTTTCGGGAGGACTCCTGGCGTCCATTTCTTGGTGCGAGAGTCGTAGACGCGCACATCGCGTATCGAGTTGCTTCCTCCGATTGAAGAAGAGAAGGCTCCTCCTCCGACAGAAGACGATGCGGCGGCGTTCATAGTGAGGATCTTGTAAGCCGATGTAGTCTCGTCGTACGCCATTCCGAAGTGATCGACCATCTGCTCGGGATGCGGAGGCAGATGCTCCCACTTCTTGGTCACGGGGTTGCACACGTACAAATCCGTGGAAGTGAGCTCCCCCCAGCGAAATCCGTAACACAGCAAGCCTCTGGAGGAAGCCAGCACTTGGAGGTCTGGATCAGGGAGGCAAGAGACGCTCAGCAACTTCCAGGAGCAGGAATTGACGTCGTAGGACAGGAATCTGCGCTTCCCCGTGCATACGATGAACCACGGCTTCTGCGGCTGCTCCCGGGAGGAGGAGGAGGAGAACATAGCGTGCAGCTTCGCGAAGCTGGTGGATCTCGTGTCCTCGCTCCACTTCTTGCACACACAACGCATCCTGATCACATCCTTCAGCGGCAGAAATGCCAGCACCCTCTCGACCAGCTGATCCGGCAAACCTCCCCACATCGATGTTCCTTCTTCCTCTTTTTGTTGTTGTTCTTCTTCTACTTGGTCTTCTTCTTCTTCTTCTTCTTCGTCCTCCCTTTTAGCTGCCGGACCTCTCTCATCGTCCTGACCACTTCTGCAACATATGCTCGAAACCATGACCGAGTTGGGATGCAGAAGAAACAACAACAACAAACACAAGCTACTAAGCAAAATTCACCAGCAGCAACAAATGTAAGCTACTGCACAAAACTCACCAACAACAGCAGCAGCAGCAGCAACAAAAACAAATGAGCCAACGACAAGAAACACAAGCTACTACACAAAAATTCAGCAACAGCAACAAATGCAAGCTACTACACAGAACTCAGCAACATTAACAACAACAACAACAAATGAGAAAACAGTAAGAAGCACAAGCTACTACAAAGAACTCAGCAACAGCAACAACAACACAGACAAATGGAACAAGGCAGAAAAATCAGAGTTTTGAGATTCTTGCAAGGAGCTTCAAGTTCACTAGAGGAAGAGTGGCAAGCAAGTTTCTTTTCTTCTCATCAGTTCACCAACAAATCCAAAAGTTTCAACAACAAATTTAGAAGAAGAAGAAGAAGAAGAAGAACTCCTGTCTACAAATACATACACAAAAACTGCAACAACAAATTTAGCAAATTCCTGTCTTCTTACATACACAACAAAAACAGCAACAACAAAAGCAGCAAATTTTTTTTGCCTGCAACAACAAAAGAATGGTCTCCAAGCTTCTCACTTTTAGTTCTTCATCCAAACCAATTGACACCCAAAGTTGCTCCCAAAATTTTATCACAATCTTCTTCAACTGACATCAAAATTTGCTCCAAAATTGATCACAATCCTTTCAACTAGGTATCACAAATTTGCTCTGAAACTTTTTATCACAATCTTCAACTGACACAAAATTGCTCCGGAAAACTTATCACAATCTTTGATTGAGTCCAACATTTGCTCCAAAAATTGTCACAATCTTCAACTGACACCAAAATTTGCTCCAAACATTTTTTTAATCACAACCTTCTTCAACTCACACCAAAATTGCTCCAAAATTTTGTAGCCACAAGTTTGCTCAAAACTATATCCAACCCATTTTGCAGCTCTGTTTCAAAACCTTCTTCCACTACTAATACACAACAACAACACCCACCCACCCACACCAAACCACACACACACGAACAAAATTTCACTGATCTTGCTTAGCAATTGCAACAAAAGGGAAATTTTCCAAAAACTAGGTTGGGCTTTGAATGGGAAGATTTTGTTTACATTTGTTTGTAATTAGAGCATCTCCACACACACACACACACACACACACATTCTCTCTCTCTCTCTCTCTCTCTCTCTCTCTCTTTAGTGTTTAGCTCATCCAACTTAGGTAACACTGTTACCAATTATTCTCCCCATCTCCACCCAAAAGCATGAAAGGATGAACAAAGTATAAAGTCAGACGCTATTTATATATCACTACCTGGGCCCATTGATTTTTTTAAAACCCTATTTGTAGAGGGACAAGGGTTATAGTATTAGTGTATTACTATACAAAGTATGTTGAATAGGCTTGTGTGTTAGGTGCTATGGTCAATGAAATTGCTGGATTTGGTGGTCTGAATGTTTTTTTTCTTGAGTTGTCTTGACTTGACTTGAGTGAACTTGAGTGAAGTAACAGTTAAATGTGTAATAGGGTTGGGTAGGTTTGTGAAAATTTGAAAGGACCAATAAAAATGGTGAAAAGTTATTTATATTGTAGTCAATGTTTAGCAGAATAGGGTCGTGTGTGGGCCTGGACATTTTTTGCCAAGCCAATGGGATCGCTGGATTTGGTTATCTGAATTTGTTTTCTTAGTTATCTTGAGTGAAGAAACAATAGCCATTTGTAGACAAGGTTTGAGCACATTCGTTGTGCACTTTTTTTTCAATTTTGTAATGTTGCTCAAGTGTCAAACCACATCATTTGCAAAGTTTGCAAATTTGCTCAAATTTGAATTTCAATTCAACATATTTTTTATGATTAGTACCAATACCTAGTCAAGAATATGGAAGGATATTGTTTTTTTTTTTCATTTTTCATATTAATATGTAACCAAATTTGACTGAATTATTTTCTAAAGATTGCCATGTTGACTACATCACACCCAGTTGAGTTGAGATCGTAAAAGGTAAGATACAACTAATAACAAACCACTTGGACCAATCAATAACAAGTGTTAGACTAGACCATGCAGTTCCCACTGCCATTTGCTAGCGACAGCCTTGTCGTACACCACAAATGCTAGCATAAAGTTTATACAACAATTATTGTTCTTCATCCAAAACCTGTTGTGCAATGTGCTGGTGAGGGTGCTCTTGTGAGAGGAGATCCACCTCCCACATCCGGCATGTGATCTTTTGCAAATGTTTACTACATCCCAAAATAGTGTGCAAATTATTTCTCCCAACCCATCCATTAACATGAAATATTGAACTGTGCACACTACGGAATAGTCAATATGCCAATCATTTTGAATTGCCAATAAATTCAAAGATATTTCATTAGGGCCCTTTTCTACCTTGATTTGGGTTTTGAGCTGTACGTGTGATGAAGTCTCATTCCTTTTATTTCTTGAAAGATAATGTTGTTGAGAAATGCAAAGACAAACCATAAAAGAAAATAAAATATCTCTTTTTAAAAAAAGTTGGCATAACATAATATTTACATGATATCAACAGACTCATCAATCCATCACTCACACAAAAGAACTCATTCAACAAGCCCGGGTAAACCAACTCCTATGTTGATACCTTCACATATTTGAGTGAGGCCTCTTAGTGACCATATTATGCCCAAAAAGTGTTAGATATGAACTTGGAGACCTTTATTTCATCTAGTCACATGATATTTGTATTGTTTAGAAATAATTTAAATAAATTTTGAGATTTTTACCATGGTACCAACATGGGTGTTGGTTCATGCACCACTCATGCAAACTACTTATTGATACGTGGAGTTGCATTTCACTCTAAAAAATCATATAGTAGAAAGCGTATTTGTAAAGTATCGTACAACTTTAGATTATGAATCTCCATATTTGACATATTTAACATTTCATGAGAGGAGCAAACTCTAAATTTTAGTACATTGCTCATTGCATGTGTAAACCCCCTCCCCCCCCCCCCCCCCCCCCCCCCCCCACCCCCCCCCCCAACAC
>Ga0116231_10011731_pt1 | contig 13295 bp, 6 predicted proteins | sample S1TSphgellanicum_2_FD_89695 | JGI IMG/M metagenome (GOLD analysis project Ga0116231, IMG submission 89695) | Host-associated microbial communities from peat moss isolated from Minnesota, USA - S1T2_Fd - Sphagnum magellanicum MG | ecosystem: Host-associated > Plants > Peat moss > Unclassified... | reverse complement strand
TAATGCGAGGTGTTTTGCCCCTTGCTGTCGAGCTCTAAACATTCGGGAGTCCCGGAAGACTCCCAACCTCCAACTTTTCCAAGTGTTGGGCTTCACCCCCACACTTGGCCAAAGTGGGGTTGCAACAATAGTGATTTTCCTTGTGGATGTTCCCAGATAGGAATTTCAATTGATCCTCATTTGGAGATTGGGCAAATTTGGGAATTATGGAATGGGAAGATGAAGGATTGAGTTGTAATTCTTACCTTGTGTAAGCTTTTGGGTTGTTGAAAGAGTGTGGGTTTTTGGTTGGGGATGGACCTAAGTGAGAAATAATGTCATTATGAGGATTGTTGAAGTTTAATGAAAGTGAATTCAGGGAATTCTAATTCATCCAAAGCTTGTAGTGTTATAGATATATTTCGTATGTGGTAGATAGTGTACTTACCATATAAAATGTACAATTATGTTTTGATGATGGAAGTTGTAGTTTAGGTTTTGCGTGTAATCCATTGAACATGATGCAAACAAAAAACCTTAAGTTTGAATCTTTTTGGCTACAATACATGCTACATTTCAAAGTTACATCTATAACCTTCCATTGGTCCTCTTAAACTTAGAAAGGAAAATAGATCAGCCTCAAATGGATTTTTGGTGAAAGAAGAATTGCATTCCAAAAAACAACTTTGAAAAAAAGTAATTGTTCTCCTTTTAGTTATTTGCAACTTAAAAAAACATTGAACCTTGTCCCTAGTAAAAAAATATAGTGTTTTAGATCCCTTTTACATTATAGGTTAAAACTTGTCCATGAGCATCAAAATATATATCTAATTGGAAGAAAATGCATTGCAAGATATGTCAAGTCCACTTTGCACGAAGGTTGAAGGCCTAAGGTAGCAAAGAAATGTGAATGGATGAAAAATGGACATTAAATGCACTATGGGTAATGTTTCATGGTCTAGCAGACTTCATGTTAGGCCCATCTATTTGAAGGGGCTTGGTGTGAAGTTCATTAGACAATTAGCCCAAGGAGAATATTAGTTAATTCCTTCCAAATTTTGTTACCCTAGTTCACCTTAAAAACCTTCACATTACAAATAAAGGTCATTTCTTTCATTTTCTCATAATTTAAAAGCTTGTTGTTTTTATGTTTGTTGGATGGTTGCTTTTTATAATATTTTTCACAATTTTCTTTTGTGTAATGGAAGGCTATTCATATGATGGAAATGGCTTTGAGTCCTAGCATTGGAGCTAGAATTATCCTTGGGTGTCTTTAATTATAAAATGCATGTTCTTTAGGGCATCCAAAATACAATGTTTTCCAATTAGTTGATTATGGTTTAAAGCCTCTTTCTTTTGTTGAAGAGTTAGAAAAAATTGATGAGTAGGTGTTTCCAATTAAAAAAATGTTGGGTTAACTATACAAATTCATTAAAGGAAGCACCCTCCAAGAAGGAAAGAGGATGCCACATGTAAGGGAGAAATTAAAGGTGGGTTCATTCATAATAAAAGGAGTTCTATTTTCAAATTTGATTGCTTAAAATGAATGTTGAATCTGAAATGTTTTTTGAATATTCTTTAATGTTTTTGGAATTTTTAAAAAAGAAATAATTAAAATATTATATTATTAAATTTAATTACAAAGACAATAAAATCTAGGAGTTGAACCTTAGGTTCTGTTAAAACTTAATATGACATTCAAAATGCAAGATAAAACTATGCCAAAGGAAAATAAAAGAGAAGGAGAGTCAAATTTCCCCTTCAACCCATGATGAATTGAATCTCCTCCTATTTCCTTTGTTTTGCATGTGTTTACTTGTGTACCTAAGGGCTTACCATGTTATGGGATACCTAAGGGAGATTTAGGAGATTACACAAAGCCCACCTAAGGGATAATTTAGTTAAGGAATGTAAAAGCAAGGGATATCTAACGATTACTTAGGGTTGATTCATGGTGCAAGAAGGGGTTACATAGTTTTACCTTGGGGCTTATCTAGGATAGGGGCTATTATAAGCTTGCATTAGGGGCTACATAAAGCCGACTTAAGTTATGGAATACATAGTTATAGGTTATTTAGAGGATTACCTAGGGGTTGTTTTTTCAATCCTACAATGGATTAAAATGGTTGCTAACATTATTTAATTTGTAATATTTTAAGAAGGTATTCATTTTTATGAAATAAAGGGTGAAAGCACATTATGGTGACCCCTCATTAGTAAGGATGTGTCCCTAGTTCATTAGGAGTTTCATTAACCATTTAGGTGAAATCACCATTAATTTGTTAGATTAGAAATCTAGTGAATTCACCAAACCACTAAGCGATCAGTGACGGGTTGGTATGGACAAGCGAATTCACTAAAAATTAATCAAATTAGAAATTGCCACATGACATTTATTATTTAAATTAAAATTAGAACTTTAAATTTAAATATTTTATTTAATATTAATTAGAAATTTTCAGTTTATATCTTCACAAAAATTATTTATATATACATAACATGGGTCAACATACACCATTGACCACATGGAAGTTTTCACCAAGATTTGAACCTTGGATTACAAAGTAATAAGCTATTGCCTTTGTCATCCAACCACTTCATTTCATTGTCAAATCAAGTGATGATTGTATTTAATACATTGTTTATTCCAAATGTTTTGCAAAAGCCAACTTTAACTAATATTATCTTTTTCATACTATGTCCAAATGAAAACTTTTAAAGTTCAATCTCGAAGATTTTTCCAAGATGCACACATCTTTAATATTTTAAAGAATTATTATTATTATTATTTTCCTGAAAATGTATTTGAATCTTGCAATTGAATACGTATCAAGAATGGTGTCTTGAAATTATTTATTTAAAAAACTTATTATCTTTCTCATATTTTGTCCAATGAAAAACTTTAAATTTCATTCTAGAATATTTTTCCAAGATGTACACATCATTAACATTTTTAAGAAAAAAACTACTTACGTTGATAGAAAATACATTGGAAACTTGCAATTTAATGCATTTCAACAATGCTCTTTCAAAGTTTTTATTCTCTTTAATAATTATTATCTTTTTCATACTTTGTCCAAATGAAAAAAATTAAATTCATTATATATATTCCAAGATTTTCACACATAAAAATAGTTTAAGAAAATAAAAATCAATTAATTTGATTGAAAATGTATTTAATTTGGTTATTTAATATATTCCAAAAATATTTTTTAAGATTCTTTTTTCAAATAACATAATTTGTGAATAAGTCTATTTTTAAAAAATTATTTTTGCCCAAATATTTTATTTTTGATAATGATATATATTATTACATTGTATTTCCCCACATTTTATACATATATTTAATCAATATAAATATTATTATATTAATTATAATTATTTAATAATTGAATTAAATGTGTAATATTTAAGTTATTAAACACATAACATTATTTTAAAAAACGTTGTAATGTTATATAAAGTATTAACATTATGTAAAATAGTAACATTATATGTAAACTTTTTAGTTATTAGTTTATACACATATAATATTTTTAATGTTGTAAAATTTATTGAAGTTTATTTTGAAGAATATTTTCATCTAATTTTTTGAAAATAAATTTAATACAAACTATAACATGTTTAATATGAGTACCAAATCTTTTAATAAGTTAATAAATTTCTACATTCAATAAATATTATATTTCTATGAATTTATAAATAATTTGAATAATAAAAAAATGAACCTTAATGAATTAAATATAAATGATTTCACCCATGGTGACATCACATTAGGTTAAAACACTAGTTAGTGAACCCATTGCATTTTTGAGGTCTCTTAGTGAAATGGATTAATGAATTAGACCGATGTTGCCTAGTAGTGCCCTTTGGTGCACTTTTGGGTTTAGTATTATAGTACATACAATATACTTGTTGCAAAAACATGGTACATTAATTTTGGGTATCAATTTTGGTTTTTGGGCCCTAAAATTATTATTTTTATAAAACTAATGTTACATAATATTATTTAAAAAAAATAATTTTTTTCATTATCTATATTGAAGCATCCATGGGTATATTTATAGTATAAATTGGTATGATAGGGTCATTATCTCATTTTAACTACATTAACTTTAAGGTTTCATTAGTCATTAAAGTAATATATTTTAGTGAAATTTTTTAAATGACCCATTTAGCTATGCTTGTTGACTTCCATGTGAATGTGGTTACTTGTCAAAATTTCAATTTACCACATTTATCACATCTCTGCTAAAAAGATTCATATTTTCAGATGAAAATTTTCAAATTGGTCTATGGTATCCAAACATGGTTCAAATTATGTCAAATGACATGGTTCAATATACCTTCAACTTTCATAAACATAAAATATTATTTAAATTATTTTTGGAATATATTTGTGTTTTTGAATACATAGGTAGACTACATTTATTTCCACAAATATATTCGAATCTCCGACTTTATAAGATGAAAATAAATAAATATATTTTAATATCTTGTCTAAGTTGTATTCTAATATAATATGCAAAAAAATTGTAAAGTTTTTTCAAAAGTTTGAGGTGGAATACATTCAAACATGTAGACCTCAGAAAGTAATACAATGTAACTCCCCCAAAAGGTGTCAACAGAATGTGCTTTCACCCTAAACTATTATTCCAATTGACCCCCATTGGATCATAATCAAATTGTTTGACTAAACCAAATGAAATGCTTTAAAAATTTCATAAATGAAAGATCACAATCCATATAAAACTCATAAATGGACTTCTAATTTTCATTGTTATCAAATAATTACATGCATGTCATCCTCGAAATTCATGTGGATGATTACCTAACTAAAATTGTGATTTAAGGTGTTATTGACAAAAAAAAACAAAAAACATGATGGACTTTTAAAGGTCACAAAACTACTTGATTCTAGAAAGTCCTTTTTAAGAATAAATTTAATTTTTGCAACCTTGTCCTTTCATTATGTTTTATATAATGTAAATGAAGTTTAACTATCTTGTTTTAGTTGAAAATAATAAACTTTGGTTCCTCAAATGTGATGGTAAGAGGGTGATGTCTATGAGATAAAACATTTTGTGTTGAAATTTGGTCAAAATGGACTTCTAATATGCCAAAAATGATTCACCCTAGCTTGTAATTACTGTTCTAAAGATAATTATATTATGTTAAGGTTTTTATTAAAACACTGTCAAAAAAATGTCATTTCCAAATATTTTCAAATCATTTTATTAAAATTTTAAGTAACAAAGACAATGGTTACAATTGTTATAAAAGTGTTTTTGGGTATCTTTTATTCATAACTTGATGATTTCAAATTTATTCACATCTTTTCATGATATATTATGAATATTGTTATATAAATAAATCCAAAATCTTGAACACTAATTTAAATTTCCATTTAAAAATTAATTAGACAAGTATACTCTAATTGTAGAATCACATCAAATTTCACATGATGTAACCTCACCACAAATTACCCAAATTATAGGATAAAAAGAAAAAATTCAAAACAAATCAGAACTTTTTCTAAAACAAATATTAATAAACAATTCATCAAAAGTAATTTTAATATTCAAAGCAACCACGACTTTATTGCCGAATATGGTTACACTAATACAAAAATTGTAGTTATTCATTTATAAATATGATATCACTCTCCATGTCCACAAATTATATATTGAATTTTTTTCTAATTTTGTAATGCCATAGTGACAAGTTAGCTATGGTTTCTTGCATCTTGTGGCCTCATGTAATACATTTTCATCTTTCTCATTTTCCTTAATGAAATTTTTTTCAATATTTCTATCCATTTCTTTTCCTTGTGTTACATTTTTTGCATGGTGAATTTTGGCCTCAACTTCAACTATGGCTATCCCTCTCACCTTTCAACTCTTGCCCTTGCTTCAATGCTATTTTTTCTATTCACCTTTCAAATTATTTTTCAACTTCCAAAGTCCAACACGTTTCTAGTCCCAAGCCTTAGCAATGACATTATGAAGAAGGAAGTAATGGGATGTGATGAAGAAGATGAAAGGAGAAACCCTAGCCCAATAATTTAAGCCATTACATAAAATATCAAGCTAAAAAACAAAATTTGCATGCGCTACCTTTTTTGACTCTCTTATAATATGTTAACGTACCTCAACAAAGTCTATAATCACTTTACATTACACTTGACAACTTGGGACCACACATAAATGAATTTTTTGAATTTCCATTGGACAGAATTTGGACAGCGTTTGGATGTGTTTTGAGGGCTCTTCACATTTCCATGGTCACAGTCCCTCACCGTAACGAAAAGGGCGCCTTAGTAGATATGTTCTCCATTAGCTACTTATACCTAGATAGCATGCAATTTTGCAGCAAAATGATACTCACCAAGTCGCCAAGACTCATGATTGCAAACCTGATACTCAATTCATTATGTGGCCGTACATGATAATATCCTGGGTAAATTTTATAAAATGATATTATGAATAAATAAAGGGGATTGAACACACTAAATTGAAACTACAGATTTAGAGAACAAGATTTGTAAACCAATGTTATTTAACTAGCTGGGCTATGTTATTGGAGAACTCTTAAGGTTGGGTGTGGTAATTGGGAGGGAAAGTGTGCATGACTCATAGTGCAATTGTTATGTAATTCGATTTATGTATTTACTATGTAAAAGGGTTATCTAACTTGGCCATAGTGTGTGTCAGTAATACTGTAGTATCCAGCAACACCCTCCACATGCTGTTTCTTCCTCAAGGCTTACTAAATTCTTCAGGCAATTTTCCTGCCAAAAGGAATGTGTTGAAATTGTTGATGTATCCATTTCCAACTGCTTCAACCATAGTAAGTTAAAGTCAGATTGAAGAAAATCACTCTCAAAAGCAGAAATAGTAACTAGGGTTTTAGGAAAATGTGTTCTTCTATTTATCAGCCGGAATCTGTTTCAACAGGAAAAATAATTACATCTTGGCTATGTTGTTTGGGGGGACCCCATTTGTGGGGATAGTCTGAAGGTGGTAAAGCACTAGGAGAAATTTCCTATTGCATTTGGAGGGCACCTTATATTCAAGAATATCCTTGCTTGAACAGAGGAGGAATATCTATGAGTAGGTGTAAGAACCCTCTCCCTCTTAGGTCTCATGTGTATAGGTTCATGATAACCTTTGCCTCGTGCATTGTGCTGGGTAAAGGCCAAAGTGGGGACATTCCCAAAATGTAGAGCCAAAATTTGCTACCATCTTGTCCTAGGTCCCTTATTTTGTAAATGCGCCAACATTGAGGCTTAACCTTATGCTTAATGGAGCTTTAGTGGACTTACTGAAGGACCCCAGTTTTCAAATTTGTAACCAAAAGTAGATGATATACCTTAGAAAGATGTGTCCTTCCCTGATCTCCTCAGGTCCTCCATTGCACACACTCTCAGGGACAGAGTCTGTACCGTCAGAGTGTGAGAAAGTAGTTTCCAGGAAACAGATGTAAAAGCCCACTGAAACACCTGGGAGTTCGAAGTTGCAGGCTCTCTCAAACAGCCTTTTTGTGACTTTGCAAGAAAAAAGTATTGGGGTGGGGGTGGTGGAGGCGTTTGAGAGGCTGGGTTGGGGGACCAGACACCAGACGCACAGCCTGTAATCAAACTTTGTGGTATTAAAAATTGGTGAGCAAACTTCTCCAACTAGTATTGAAGTTGTTGAAGAGAAATTTACCCTCCCTGAGTCCCCACCCATCTCTAAGGAACAGCTTTGGGATATGGTTGGTTCACCATAATATTTGATTTGAACTTGGAAGATCAGATCTAGGGGGGACTTTGGACGGGCTCGGGGGGCTATGGTTTTGCCTTGGCGTGTAGAAGTCTGTCAATAAGACAGTTATTGGGCTATGATGAGTCTTTGACTGTGATCTTATAGCATCGTATGAACTGCAACACATTTCTTCTCCCCTGGCCAAAGGTATGGTCAATGCCCCCCAGTCAATGGATTGGCTCATGGGCATCTCTGTTTGAGTTGGCAGGAGCTCAACCGAGTGTGGCAGGCGGAGAATTGCAATTTGCAATGATATGGAGCAGGAACCAGGATGAGAGAGAGAGAGAGCCTACAAAGAGGAAGACAAGTGTCCATACTACATTAGCCGCGCACATTGCTGGAGCCCTAGCAAGTGGTTCTTGATTCAGTCTCTTAATGAACCTTTACATTGCTACATGTCAACTCATATGTGTTGTAGCTTTTGCAGCGGCTCTAGTAGGTGTGCTCTATTGCTTGTAAAAGAAGGTTCGTTGTTGCAAAAAGGTTAAACAAGGATTGAATAGACACTTGTAACTTGCCAATGGAAAGTGCAACTTTGAAAATTGAGGCAATACCCATGTGGGCTAGGCGACACTTTTGCTATCTTGTCAACATAAAGTGCATGCCCTTTGAAAAACAAGGTTATAGCCAAAGCGTCCAAGTGAGCAAGAGACACTCACTAAGTTGTTGGTTAAAAAGTCCATCTTTGAAAAAGGATGCATAAGGTTCAAGAAGATCGGACACAAGAGAATTGTCAATTCATCAAAGTGTGCGTTCAGAAAAGAAGGTGCAATGACCACAAGCTGGGTAAAGAAATACATGCTTGCTAACTTCTCTCAACAAGAGGTTCTTTCCCTCCCATGACATAGCCCCGTACATGGTCTACATTTTGTTCCTATCTTTTATCTGACAGAATGCATTTGTAGAGAGGTACATTTATTCTCCTCTTCTAGTTTGAATAGTTCACATCTGGATTGGAGTTTTGGATTGCTCCTTATTTTTCCCCAAATATGCAATGAAGTTGAACCCTGAAACTGCACCCATTGACATCTCCAAATATAGCCCCTGCCAGAAGAGCTCCGTAGGTTGTTCAATAGGCACATATGAACATTTGAAGGCTTCATCAAATATTAAAGAATGTTGTTTGTTTGTTTTGTTTGTCACATTGAGAGCTCCCAATCCATGGTGCCCCCCCTGTGCTCTTGGTACCCTTGGAAAGCCTTTGATGAGTAGAGGTGCACCAAGGGTGGTTTGTAATGTTTAGGCCTATGGTGCAAGAGTTAAATTGAATATCGATGAATTTTGTCAAAGAAAATTCAACATAACCAAAACCAAGAAACTTAGGGAAATTGGGGCAAGCTTTTGGTATTGTTGGAAAGCCCTTGACAAGTTGGATTTCTTGGAGACTATTTCAGAAATTTTAGACCTAAGAGTGGGTAATTATTGAGTTCTAGGTAATTTTTGTTATTTGAAATTAATTTACAATTTACAATTATTTTTTCCACAGTTGGGCTCTATCATCAGGGTCTTGTTCACACTTGGAGGAATTACGTAAACTTGTTCACACTGGAGCCAATGGCTCGGGTCACAAATAGTGTTCATCTATGCAAAGGCTATCTTGAATTGGCAAGAAGAGTGACTAAATCCTGCTTATATGCATTAGCCATGAAAGGAAGCAAGGTGGAATTATAACAGCATCTTTGGTTTCATCATTGGGTTATCGTGGAGATGAAGATTTAAGCCAGGGGAAGGGTCCTTGGATGTGAAACCAACTGGAATTGTTTCTTGCCACCACCATATAGAGCTAACCTGATGACATTTAGGCAATATCTACAATGTAGAATATAGGTTTTAATCGTTAGAATACAGTAGTGGGTCAAAGTTTCACTTGGTATTTTCTTGTATTTTCTTCCAAATGGGCTCTTCTTGCATCAAATTATAGGACCTTGAAATTCCATTTGCACATGGTCTCCACCCACATGTCATGTATCCCAAACTTTTCCCCTTCGACAATAGAGCAACAACAAATTGCATACATCTGTACTTGTGGCTATCATGTTAGCACAATGACTTGCTACACTGTTAATTGTTGAAATCATCATTATTGTAATGTTAATTACAATTTATTTTCATAGCTATAAAATATTACTTCCTACAACTTGTATCATTATTATGATAATAACTCAAATTGGTCATTGGCAATAATTTTCTCTCATCTATTAATTATCTACTGATTAAAAAAAAATTCTTTATCTTTTCCAGGGGAAAATTGTGAGTAGTGACTGCAGATGTATTAAGCAAAAAAGCGGTTGTCACCAAAGTGAAGGGAGGATTGAGGGTAAAGCCCTACAAGTAACTCCAATCTCAACATAGAGTTAATTACAGAAAACAACAGTCGCTTCTGTAAAAAACTGGAAGGTAAAAAACCTGAAAACAATGGAAGCTACTTTTTTGAAAGAAAATTGATTGTTTTAAAGGACGCAACAATCAAATGAAAAAGTAGCATGTTGGAGGAACGAATCAAAAAAATCCCATTTTTTTTCCTAAATTGATGTTTTAAGAAGCGTTTTGTTTCACCCAGTACATGGAGGGCAAACATGTAGATGCTGTTTTCAAGAAAAACACTTTGTGACTCGAAAATTGTGGAGATTTGAAGTTCGCCATAAAAAGAGAATTGAGCACTTCTTAAGCTTACCATAAAACTTTTGGTTCCTTTACAGAAGTGATTCCCAAAATCTGGATGTCCAGCACCTCAGGTTTGATCCCAAATTGGGTGGGGGGTTTGCTTGCTGGCCGTCTACAAGTAGTTCTCTGCATGATTACTGATAACCAACCAGCAGTTTCTTCTCTGGTTCTGTGTATAAGCATGTACTGTGTACCCAGGAAAAAAAACACCACAAGAAGCAGGTCTTACCTAAGATATAAAATATAATGTGAAGGAGTGATATAATTCATGCTACTTACACCCATCCCCCAACGGGTACCTGGCTGATAACTCTTGGAGCATGTGGATTGGACTTGGCACTCCCCCAAAAGAAAAAAAAACTCAAACAAAATATAATAGTAGGTTATAGTCTCAAACCACTGTAATAGCCCATCATGTGCTCCATAACCTCCACCATGAAGTTCAGTAAGTATTCAAAACCGCCACCCTTCTTTCAATTATAAGGAAAAGGGTTTTTATAAGTCTTTTCTGAACAAACAAGAGTAGTGAGTCTGGAGTAAGTTACCATAGAAAGAGTTAACAAGATTCTCTGTGACTCCCAAAATTACTCTACTTCAAATATACGAAATTCACCCAGGGTAAACCTGACACCTGACCTGACTTGGGCTGGCTGGACCAGAACTCACAGGTAGTAAATAAAAACCTGCCCCCCCCTTTCTCTCCCTGACTTCTAGCAACTAAGAAGTTACTAAAGTTACTCCGTTTACACAACAAAAAAAATCAATTGAATAGCATTGAAGGCACCCTTCTTCAATATCACATCGATGGCCATTAACAACAGAAAAAATAAATATTAATAACAAGTAGCTCTAGCCAGCCATCAACAGTATTTTGACTGAAGAAGAAATCATGGCATTACCATCAAATTTTTCCTTGGACAAAGAACATTAAAAATTTTGTTTAAGAAAATTAAAAAATTGACAGAAAATTTAAGACAGTAGGCAAGGGGGGAAAAATATACCCATCCCGGGGAAAAAAGAAAACAGAGTCCCATGTACCTCTCCGTACTCTCAAAGCAAATACCATTAAAGTCTTTCAAAACAAAAAATAATAAAATATATTTTCTGGTTTCAACGAACCTATGTAATACTATTTTCAATTTATAAAATCGTAGCAGAGAAGAGAGAGAGAGAAAACTGGAGGGGTCAAGACTCAAGAGTGGTGGAAACAAGACAAAAGAACAGCAGCAGTTAAGTTGGAAAGATAAACTAAGGAATAAAAAATATTAAAACTAGGGAGAGAGACAGAGAGAGAAAGTACTTAGCCGCGTTAAAAGTGAGCTGCTCCACTCAGCGCAGCTCCCGCGCTAAAGCACAAGTTCACGTCCGGCCAGTTATTTATTTTGTGGCCAATATAGTGAATAAAAAATTTAGAAAAACTTGGAAAAGCGTGTTTTCGCAGTGTAAAATGCGGTATTTCTCTCTCTCAATTTTGTGATATAGCCATACCTGAGCCATTCACAAGAGAAATTAGTCAATATAGCTGCAACAAGTCATGGAGGAACGTAAAAAAATTTATGAATCCTGCTATATTTTGGCAACCAGCAAGAACCTATTGTCTAAATATGGCGACTTCAGAAATGGTTTCCTTGAAATCTGAGACTTTGGGTCATTTTATTAGCAAAAAATATTTTGTATGAGTTGCACTGAATTTTTTGGTTGCAGAGTGGCGTAAATACGCCCCAAAAGAAAAACGCTCTAAAATGTGGTTTTTCATTTAGAAATTTGGAACTATTGCAAAAATAAATAAATTGAAAAAAAAACATTGCCTGGGACTTCTACTGTAACTACAGGGAGGGGACTCAGGTGCAGTAATCATTGTTAGTAAAACCGCGGGCATTTACTGGAGAAGTCTCAGGTAGGCAGCAAAAACGGCCGAACAACAACACCAACAACTGCGACTACCTCCGTGACTCTATTGGGACGACATTACGCCACTGGGTTGGTTGCTCCATCCATGGAACTCACGTGGGTGATGGACACGGGAGCGGGGAAAGTGGGGAAAGTGGTTTTTGCTGTTTGAAGGTAGTGATGGTGGTGTGTGTGGACGTTTGGAGTTTGATTTATAGGCTAGTCATACCAGCCAGCCAGCCAGCCAGCCACGCCGGCCGGCAGGCAGGCACTCCCCATCACCTCCTCTCGGCTTCATCAGGTTTGATGATCCAGGCTCCCAGCTCGTGAAGACTCTCCTCATCACTACTACTACCACCACCTACCATATTCAGTTATTGAAGCTTTGTGATTTTATTGTTTGTGATATATTCGTTGTGGTCATTGCCGTGCACGTGTTTACCGGTCTTCAGAAAAACATCATCCCCTGGGGTGAGGGAGGGAGGGAGGGAAGGAGGGAGTTGGGGTTTAGGGTCTTGCAAAAGCTGCTAAGATCATTTCATTTACTAGCTTAATTTGTGTCTGTTTAGTCCTCTGCTGCTTCCTTCTATTATGTATGCGCCACCACTTTTTTCTTTGGGGTTGGGCGGGCGGAAAGTGCGGGTCAACTGAAATATGATGTTTTGTCGAAAATCTTCCAGCCACAGTTCAAATCTTAAGCTCCTTTGGTAACAAGCGGTAACAGCAGCAGTGTAGCAGGTGCTAATAAGCCAAGGGGTAAATTTAGCAAAAATCGTGTTATTTTAATCCAGCCCAGGTCTCTTTCAGCGCTTGAGATTGTTCTCAGAGACTACAGTAACAAGAGTAATAAAAGCAGCCGGAGGATTAAAAGAAATCCTTGAGAGAGAGGATGAAGTTTCATCCATGGTCTCTTGTTGGAAGGAAGGGGTTAGTAAACCAAGGCTGCCCTCTGAGTGC
>Ga0116231_10011730_pt1 | contig 13298 bp, 23 predicted proteins | sample S1TSphgellanicum_2_FD_89695 | JGI IMG/M metagenome (GOLD analysis project Ga0116231, IMG submission 89695) | Host-associated microbial communities from peat moss isolated from Minnesota, USA - S1T2_Fd - Sphagnum magellanicum MG | ecosystem: Host-associated > Plants > Peat moss > Unclassified... | reverse complement strand
GATCCCGAACGCGGCAGCCGTGCTTGGAATAAACTGCGCGATGCCGGCCGCGCCGCTGGTTGGGTTGTATGCGTCAGGGTCAAAGCTGCTCTCCGCCGCTATCTGCGCGTTCAACAGCCCTGCCGGCAGCCCGTATTGCTGGCTGTCCTGCTGGATGATCGATTCGAAAGAGCCGCTCATCCCACGTACCCCGAAGCTGGCAGCAAAAACACGAAAATCGGTGTGGCCTTCGCGTTGGCCAGCGCGCCATCAACCAAGCCCTGATGCCAGCCTTGAAGCCTCTGTGTAAGCTGGGCGCCGTACTCCACAATATAGCCGGGCGGCAATACCTCCGCGCTGACATTGGAGGCCTTCGACGGCACCGCGGCGGGGAACAAAGCTGAGAGATTTTGCCCCCTCCCCGGTACCGGATTGAAAGGCTTTTGCGGTTGGCCTTTCGTCGTGCCGAAAAAATTGCTCATGAGTTCGTCGGCACTAACACCCCTCCTACGTTCGCGAGAACGCTGCCCCACAGAGACCCATTATCATTGGCCTGACTACCCGCTGGCTGAAACGTGCTCGATTGCGCCGCCTGGCTGAGCGGAAAAACCGCCACCGATGACGGAATCGGTCCTGTCTGGTTGAAAGCCCCCGTGGTCGTCGGCGCCGCGCCGTTCGCCTGGGTTGAAGCCTGGTATGCCGCAAATGAGCCTGCGCGGGGCTGTGTGGACGTTCCCCAGGTCGGCCCGCCGGTCCAGCCCGTCGCGCCCTCGTTGCTTGCCCCAGCCCCTATAGGACCTCCAGGAAGATAGGCGTTTACCGGCAAGCCCGCCACATTCGAGCCGCCAAAGCTCCCGGACCAAAAATAGGGCGTCCCAAAAGCCTGCGCCGAGTTCGCCGCCGTCGCCAAAGGCTGCTGGCCACCGCCGGCGATGGCGTGTTGCGCAGCCTTCGCGACAAACCAGGCCACCGCGAGCAAAAGCACCGTGCCCACGAAAAGCTCTTCCCATGTTTCAGATTTTGAGCGGTCTGCCATGCGTCACCCGTTCAAAAGCTGTTTGATTTGGGTTGGTGTGAACAGCGTCGTGTTGGGCTGGCTGTTCAAAAACGCCGTGGTGTTCGTGATCGTCTTCGCGGCCGAGGTGCCCGGCGTTCCACCAATTTGCGGCAATGTTCCCGTGTAGGAAGAGCCTTGCGCGTTGTTGCCATAGAGTGCCGAAATCAGGCTCTGAAACAGGCTGACATTTTGCTGGTTTTCGGTGACGCCGGCGCTGATGCCTGCCAAAGACACCTGACCTTGCGTGCTGGTTTGCAGGTCCGTGGCCTGCGTGGCGTCATTTGCCTGGGTCACGCCCAGCGTTGTCTGATTGTTCGATTGCGTCACCCCAAGGGCTGCCTGAGTCTGCGCGATCGCTTCGTCGGCCGCGGCCTGTATGCTGGCAATCGAGGTAGAAGCGTTGTCGTTGGCGGTGTTGATCGCCACCGCCCCATTGACCTGAGATGTCGTGGCGTTGGCCGCAAGCTGGGCCTGTTGAAGCTGGGCTTGAAGCTGGGCCTGGACCGTCTCGCTCTGTGACGCGGCCGCGAGTTGGGCCTGTTGATACTGGCTTTCCGCGGCAATCGCGGCCGCATCGCTCTGGTCCTGCCCTCCGCCGCTCGATGCAGAGCCGCCTGACCGAAACAGCAAAAGCGCCACCAGGCCGATGCCAAAAACCGCTACCCCTGTCACATACGGGTGCTTTTTGGCCTCGCCCCAAAGGTCGAAATGACCTTTTTTCCCAACATGGGAGGTTGTCTCTGCGCCGCTCATGATGTGGCGTAGGGGTTGATGGTGAGAGGCTGGCCGCCAACCGTTGGCACGAAAACAGGGCCATTTCCCAGCCCGCTTGATGGCAAAAATGTTAGGCGAGGTGTGAGCGCGGGGGCTGCCCGCGGCGGCCTAAAAGCAAATCCGTTGTAGGTAAACCCTGGCACCCCGTTATAGGCTGGCGTGAAAGCGCCAGCGCCGCGGCTCCGTCGCGGGATCGTGAACGCTATCAAATAGCTGGGTAGGGTCAGCGCCATCTACGCAATCCCAAGCTGGCCTACGCCGCCAATGCTGAGGCTGCCAAAACCAGGTGAAACCTGGTTGCTATTGGCGTATATCGGCGCCCCTGGGCTGTAGCCTGTCACTGGGCCGGCCGCCGTCGCGATGCCGGTGTTGAACGCGCTCGATAGCGAGTTCGTCACACCGGCGGTGTTGGCGTTGCGCGATACAAGCGTGGCGATGATCGCCAGCGTGACAATCGCCAGAAGCACGCTCGCTGCTTCACGGATGATTTGGCTGCCCATTTTAAGCGGTCCTCATTGCAAATAGCTGTTTTCAAGCTGAGACAAAAAAGAGTTGAACGTTCCCGTGGAAGCCGATGCGTAGCTCGTTGTCGCCTGGTTCCCTGTAATGGGCGAGGTCGCCGCGGTGATGAGATTTGCCAGCCCCGTGCTCCCGGCATTAAGAACGTTCACCGTGTTGGCCTTTTGGCTGAGTACGGCCGAAACAAAGGCCAGCGAAAGTATGCTGCCAACCACCGCCAAAAGCACCCTGCCCGCGTTGTCCATCAGACTTTTACCCCAAATGCGCTTGTCGCGGCCTTCAGGCCCAAGCCTTCAAGAGTTCCGCCAATGCCTCCGCCTGATGCAGATGATCCGCCTGAGCTCAAGTTGGGAAGAGGGTTTGGCGATGATGGCGCCGGCGGGCTTCTGACAGCCTGCACAAATTCCGCAATCACCCCCTCGTTTGAAAAAAGCAACCCGAAAATCACCAAAGCCATGAAAATGTCCGACACGCGCCGCAGAGGAGAATAAAATCCTATCGCGCCGATGATGGTCAAAGCCGCAATCCAAGCCAAAAACTCTGTGCTGTCAAAGTCCTTGCCAAGCTGCTGCGCGAAAGCCTGCGCCGTTCCTCTAAATCCGAGGTCAACCATCATCGCACCCAAAATGATGAGCACAATCGGCATGTCAAAGCCCCAGGTAAGAAAGGTACGCCGGCAGGCTGCCTTTCGCGGTGACGTAGATCAACGCGCCAAGCATGACAAAGCCCAAAATGACTCCCGCGCGGTTCATGCTACATTGGCAGTTTGTTTGCCAAAGCGGGATATTTCGCGCCGATGATGTACATCACCACCGCGACAATCAGAAGCGTAGCGACATGTCCGGCTTTCATTGTGGCACCTCAAGGTCAATGCGGTCCAAAATGAGCCTCCAATGCGCGGCCAGGACCAAAGCCAGCGCAAACCAAAGTGAAACCTTCCAGAGCGGGATGGTCGCCTGAAACGGCGCCATATAGAGCGCCTGGATACGATTGACGGTCTGGCTGGCCTTTCCTGCCATCGCGCCACCCTGCCCGCTGCTGGTCGGTTGGGCCATCGCCTAGATCGCCGGCGCGCCGGCCAGCACCTGCTGGATGGCCAGATATTCCCACGCCGCGGTTAAGGTCGACGGGGTGCCCACGGATGACGGGTTGAAATTCAGCACCGTGTTGCCCTGCGCTTGGGTGGCGATGGGGTTGTCGCGGAAATCGAAATAATAATATCCCGGCGGAAAATCCTCGTTAATCACTCCGCGCGTGATCCAGCTTTGTTGCGATGGGGGCCGATAAAAATAGGGCAGCTGGTTGGCGCTCAAAAGCTGAAATGAGTTGATGTCGGTCCCAGGGTTGAATGCGCCGCCATTATCATAGGCCAGCGTCAGGCTTAAAAAGGTGCGCAGGTTGGTGAAAGGCACCTGGTTAAAGCTGTTCGGTGACAAGGCCGGGTACGGTTGCGTGGAAATGTAGTACGAGGTCGAAAGGTCCGGGGTCAGGTACGGAATCACGCTCGGGTCAAATTGATCCCAATAGATTTGGTAGAGATTCCAGGAAACCGCGGCGCTCGGCTGATCGGCAACCGTGGCGCTCGCGCCGCTGTAGCCGATGCCGAACGGGTCCGGCGTACCTGATTGAAAGAATTTGGGGTTCCACGTGACCTGTATGCTCTGGTTGGACAGCGTGGTACCTGCCCAAACCGCGCCTTGAAAATTCCCCGATGACTCATCGTATGCAAGGGGAATTTCGTATTGCGCCGAAACCGTCCCGGAAGCCCCTGCCGCAATGCTGGCCGGCGCGGAAACCGGCTGAATCACGCTGCCAAAGCCTAGCGGCGTGTCGCTCGAGTACGCTGCTCCGGGCGGTTTCTTTTTGCGGCCGGCCATCACCGCGCATAGGGCCCAGCCGGGGCAATTCTGTATGGGCGTCAGTCCAGCCGGGTTTTGGTAGTTGATGCTGGAAAGCATGTTGTAGGCGTTAAAATCCGGGTTGCGCTCAAGGGTCGAGCCGCCCGCTGGGTTCGTGACCTGGGCAACCACCTCGAGACAGTAGCCCGTTACGAGACCGATCGGAATGGGGTTCATCGTCACGTTCACCGCTGAACCCATCGCTGCCGTGAATGTTCCGCTTTGAACAAGCTGGCGAATACGGACGCCCTGGGCTTTGACGAACGCGCGGGCTTGGTTGTTAAACGCAACCTGTTGATCCGTGAACGGCATCAGCGGGTTGACGCCCACCGTTGTGTTCGGATTTGCCACGGCTTGCGTGCCGTTACCCATTGCCCCGCTCATGTCGTGCTTGCTCCTTTTTTTGCAGAAGATTTTGAAAAGCCAGCCGCCAGGAGATAGACAAGAACCACCCAAAAAACGGTGATGGCGGTGACGTTGAACCAGTTCGCCGGGTGGCCGATGATCCGCATGTTTAGCATCAGCGCTTTCCCTGCGCCTGATTTTGGCCCTTTGCAGAGCCTTTTGAGGTCAGGCGCTTGCCCACCTGCACCACAAGCAAAGCGCCGAGATACAGCACGGCCAGCATGGCGCCGATGGTCAGGGCGTTGTCGCCCGTCAATGTGATCACCCCCGGCTGGCTGTCCATAGCATTACCCCTGGCTAATCATTTGGACGGATTCATGGCCCTGAATCCGTTAGCGAGTCAACATGAATAATCCCTTGTTTTTGCTTAATTTGGGGGCTTTGCCCCCAAATTCCCAGGATATTTAGGCCAGAATGTTGACCGAATCGGGGTTTTTTATGCCGAGTCGTTGCCGAGTCGGCCGCCAGGCGCTATGTTGCCACCACCTCACCGGCTGGGAAGCCATGGAAGGTCCAGAGTGGGGGGCGTTCGTGGCACGGGCGTCCCCTTTTCAGTTTTTGTGCTGCGCCGGTGTCCCATCAGGTAGAATGATGCCTGGTTTGGGTTCGATGCTTTCCGCGGCGTTGCGAAGCAAGGCGATGATCTCCATCACGCTTTGATCTCCTGATTTGAGCCTATACCTGCCTTGCCGCAATGACATTTCAAAAACATCCGCAAAGTCCCGCGCGGCCTCGGAGCGGATTTTGCGGTTTACCGACTCAGCTATTTGTTCAAAGTCTGACACGGCGCCTGCCTTCCATCCCCCTCGTTCTTAATTCGTTCTCATCCACGTTTTGGCCTAGAGTTCCTTCCGGCGGCGCCATGCGCTCAAAAATCCGCTGCATGCTTTCTTCCTCCGGCGGGCTCGGCGCCAAAAGCGCACCCCATCGCCGGCGCTGGTCAAACCAGTAAGAGCAATAACCTGGCGGCGGTTCGGAAATGTCGAGAATCTCGCGCGGGATGTTTTTTTGCAGCGCGTCACGGTCATCCTGGTCACCGATATACATAACCTGGAAAAAATTGACCTGGTTCCTGGCGTTCTTTTCGATGCTAACCGGCCTCTGGGTGCACATGATCATCGGCACTGACCGGCTGCGCCCCATGAACAGACATTGGTTAAACCCGTCATTCCGCGCGCCAAGAGCGAGGGTTTCATCTACCAGAACGCCGCACTCGCCGCGCTGGTAGACCTTCATGAAAAAATCGGAGGTGTACTCCTGATGCCTCGATGGCGGGACCTGAATGTAAAATAGCCCTGGCCGGTCAGGTATCTCGTCGTCGAGCTCGATGATGTCGGTGACCGGCATTGCCGCGAGCGTGTCATCGCCCTTAAAATCCATCGCGATCCAGGTCATGCTGTCGATTGAGCGAAAGCTTAGCTGATGCACCGCGGCGCGGGTTTTGCCCATCCCCGTCATGCCGACGATAAGGCACCTGTCTTGGTCTCCGGGCCATTTGAACCTCTCCCGGCTCAAATCCGTTGCAGCCCTGACAAGCCCGATGTGTCGATAAAGCTACCCACGACAGCGCTGCCATCCGGGAATTTATGGCCCGCCGTCTCCGGAAATCCCGTGTTGTTGAACGGCGTCAGGTCGGCCGGCTTCGTGAAATCCGGGGTAAACACCGTCGTTTCAGGCTGGCTTTGAGTCTGTTGGGGTGGCTGCGCGCCGGGCTGGCGCGGCGTTGGAACCTGCTGCGTGCCGGTTGAATTTTTTTGACCTTGATCAAAAACAAACCGCCGCAACAGCGCCATGATCATCGGACCATACAGCGTGATGATAGAAAAAATGAGCCGGTTCATGTTGGCGCCGGGGCCCGTCAAGGTGATCCCCCGATCCGCCAAAACCGCCATGAAATTGTCTTCCAGCCGCCTCGCCCTCGCTGGTTCTATTCTTAATTCAGGCATCCCGAGGGTCACCGCGGCCATTTCATGGGCGTCAACGAGGTCCGCCGCGTAGCCGGGCGAGGCGCTTTTTGAAGCCTTTACAGGCGCGTCCTTAGGGACCGGGATGCCTTGCTCGGCTGCGGCTTTTCGGGCTTGGAATCGTTCTTGGGCCTCTCGCTTGGCGTCGGCGGCAGGTCCGAAATTACGGATTCGCGGTCCTCGTTTTGCGGGGGCGAGCTTGCTTGTGTCGATGACCTTTCTGGGGCGTCCAATTTTAGCGCCAGTTGCTCGAGCCGCCGGTTGGTTTCCTTCTGGCCCTCCTCCAGATGGCTGATTTTGTCCAGTTGACGCTTGATCGTCGGCCATTGCTTTTTGCCCTTGGGTGCTTGTTCGGTTTCAGTTTCAACCGGCTTTATGGCGTCGGCCGGAATGTCATCGCAGTCCATTAGTCAAAGTCCGTTGGTTTTGTCATGATGTTTGGCGAGATTTGCGGGAAAATCTTGCGCAGGTGTGCGCCCACGGCCGCGAGCGATCTGGCTGCCTTAGGGTTGGTCTGCGAAAACTTCGCCGCGCTCACCGTCGCCGGCGTCTGCATCGCTTTCCGGTCGGCCTCCACCGCTGCTTTCAGGGCTTCGAGCTGAGCCAGCGCTTCCGCCGTGCTCGCTTTGAGGCTGTCCACCTCTGTCGCCAGAATTTGCACCGCTGACAGGGCTTTCTCGCCGCTCACCTGGTCCGATACAGAGTTCGCCTGTGATTGCTGGACTTGATTGTCTTGGTCCTCCATTTTCGACTCCGTCGCCGGCGGCAGGTTGGCTGGCATCGCGCGCCGCCTCGCGCGATGCCAGCGTGGTTTGAAGCCTATCCACAACCTCATAAACTTTGATTATGTTCCGGTTGAGCTCAAGAATTGCTTGCGCGATCTGGCCCTGCTGCATTTCGAGCTTTTTTTGTTCTGATGCTGAAAAACTTAAATTTTGGTCGATATTGGCCAGCCTGCGCACGAGGTCATCGCTCCGCTCTACAATCTGCGCCGGGTCGATCCCCAGCCCGGCAAAAAGTTTGGTCAGCGTGCTCATACGAACGCGCACTCGGCAGACACGATGACGCCGAAAGTCTGCCCTGCTGGGAGAGGACCAGTCTGCATTTCGCCCGCCAGGTTTGAAACGCTCTGAGATGGCGCGAGCGATTCAAAATTTCCAAGGTAGAAACTGCAATCGGTGTTGCAGATCGCCCCGTATGAAACATACCCTTCCGGGCCTGTCCCAACCGGCGGATTTAGAGGCAACCAAAGCTGGGGTATCCCGCTATATCCGCCATTGTTGCCGGCCGTGAAAAGCCCCAGGGTTGCAAAAATATTGGCCGTGGTATCAGCTATCGTGGTCGTTGCGATCACGCTCAAAATTTTCTTGATCACCACAGGCGTATTTGTGTCGAACGTGATACCTGACTGAGGTATGAGCTCGCCGGTCGCTCCCTGTTCGATGTTGCCCGCGAACGTCTCGTTGAACGTCCCGTTTTCTCCTAGACAGTCGGTTTGGTAGGGATAGCCTGACCTGCTCACGAATGGAGCTCCACAAATTTTTGTCTTCCAAACCCGCGGCGTCACCTGGTAATTCAAAAATGATATTGTCGTGGTCGGGTTGATCGCCACGCCGCTTTGTGATCCGTTGCAGGCCTGTGTAATCGAATAGGCGATGGCGCCGGGGATGTCGGGCATCACGGATATGGTCGCGTTTTGGACATAGGCTACATCGAAATAGCCTTGCCAGCCTGCCGGGAGGTCTAGGTTGTTGCCCGCGCTGTCCTGTATGATCACCCCGAACGGGCAATTTGAGTTATCCACAAAAGCGGTCTGGATGCCTTGCAGAGAGTTGTTTCCGGTCAGCGCGGTGAAATTAAAGACAGCCGTTTGCTGCGGCGCCGAGGGACCTGAGATGACTTTCAGCCAGTTGATTTGCAACGGGCCGGTTGACTTTGCGGGGGTTGGGAACGGCGTTCGATAAATCCCGCCTTGTGTCCCTTGCGGTGCAACCTGTAGGCTGTTCACTTGCACGGCGGGTATCATTTAAGTCTCCTTTCTGTCCCGCATCTAGGCATCATTTTCGAGGTATTACAATTACTAAACTTGGTGACGGAAAAAAATTCAAAAAGCTTGAAAAGGCACTTGCCGCCAAAGGTGCCAAAAACCCGGCTGCCCTCGCCGCTGCCATCGGCCGGAAAAAATATGGTCCCCTTCGCTTTGGTCAGTTGGCTGCCAAAGGGCGCCAGAACGCAGAAGCCCGAAAACAGTCCTTGCGCCGGGTCAAGCTTTGATTTTTGTGGTACGTGGCTACCACAAAACCGCCGTTTTTCCCATCTGTGTTATGGAAAGTCCGCGGTTTCTTTTTGTTCGATTTTTTTTATTAAGTTTTTGATACTAATCCAAAAAAAGGGGTTTTTATGCGCACCACCGCATAAAAACCCCAGTTTGATGGTACTATTTATGTTCCGAGTTTGTTCTGGTTTTTTTGTAGAGTCAAGAGCCGTTGTCAACCTTAAAAACATGGTCAATCGGAAAAATTTCACCACTCTTGAGGTCCAGCCATTCTTTCGACCTTGTTAGTACCACGTGCGGAAAATTCTCGCGGTTCGCCTCCGATCCAAACGAGCAATACACAAAATGCCGCTTTAGCTGCTCATAGCTCCCAGCCGGCCAGGTCCTAAGGTCATTTTCGTCTTCCTCCGGCCGCTCGATCACGCGCAAACCCCTATTTTCCAGCATCGCAAAAACTCCCCTCTGTGCCAGGCTTTGGGCCTCGCCTTTCCATAAGAATATTGTCCTAATTTCCTGTTCAGATTTGTCCGAAAATTCGGTTTCTGAAAAATCTGAACAGGGTCCATCCCGCGGCTGCCCCCAAACCGCCTCAGGCTGCCCGGTCTCAGAAAGAGTTAATTCGGTAGTGTGTACGATAAAGGCTGCTCGCGGCGCCGGAACGGCACATTGTTTCTTATCCGGAATAGTCAACGGATTTGACCAGCACAAAACGAATGGCTTTAGCTTGTTGGCCGCGTCGATATCGTCGAGCTCGCAGCAAGCTTGCATCAGGGCGTCCTGGCCCTTCTCCGGTGCAAATCCCTCTTGCATAGCGTAGATCGCGGCGTCTGAGTCCGTATCCACATAGGATCGGCCGCCCAGCACAACACCGGCCGCCATGTCCAAGATTTTGCGCTTGAATGTTGAAACGAGGTCTTGCCGCGCCAAAAATGGGACGATCTTCGCCGCGGTGTGATCGTCGCCGGCGTTTATCCATGCATCGCTCACCGCCAAAGCGAGTTCTGGCGGCGGCGCGCCGTTTTCGTCCCAATGTTCCCTAGACCTCGCCTGTCTCGGTTTCAGCCCGTCCAGGGCCAGCCTTCCGGCCACCGTAAAGGGCTTTGGGGCATAGTTCTCGATCAAAGTTCCTGGTTCTGCCCAGGCTGTGATTTTGGCCATCGGTCCCGTGCGGCCGCGCACCAGGTTCTCAAATTTGGTTTTTTTCTTGCGGTCCCGGTCCCGCTGCTCGGCCTCGTCCGTGAGCTGCTTGTCAGTTTTTTTCCTCGGCTCCTCCTTGGGCTGCATAGGGTCCATTTGGACCACAACAAGGCGCTTTTTGCCGGCCTCGTCCATCGCGACATAGCCTAGCTTTTGCCGGTCCTTCGCCATCTGCATTTTCAGCCGCCTGAGGCTGTTGTAGGCAACGATAAACCTCTGGCGGTAAAATTCTCGGTGCAGCCAAACGCATTGATCGTCTGTTAGTGAGGAACGTTCCACCGATTTGAGCACGTATTTAATAAGCTCTTCGTGCTTCTCAACCCGGCCAAGGTCCCGCCACCAGGTCCCAAAAAATTCGCGTGTAAAGTCCAAAAACTCTGTCCATTCAGAGAATTTTTTAAGTGGCCGCCGCGGCACATAGAGGATGTTAAAATGCAGATGGAAGCTCGGCGCCTGCGCGGCCTGATCTTCTGCTTGATCAACAGATGGCGTGTGGCGCTCGGCATCCTTAAAACTTTTTAGCTCTCCTAGCAGAGTCTTAGGTCCGGTTTTCGAGAATGGCATTTCCGCGCAGTTCAAGAGCACCTCTATATCCCAGCGCGATTTAATTTCGCGATGCCACGCCGAGATTTTGGCCATCATCGCCCGTTTGGTGGCAGATAGCTGGGCGCCGGCCTCGATGCGCTGGCCGGCCGTGATGACCGCATACCGAAAATACTGGCTTTGAGGGTCCTTCGCCGCGTAGTGCTTCACAAGCTTTAGAAAAAAAGCCCTGTGCCGATTTTGCACGGTCTCAAAAAGGTTGATCTCACGAAGCTTGCTTAGCTGCACAGCCCGTCCGGTCACGTCGCCCAGCCAGGTCAACCGCCTATCAGAAAATGCGTTGATCCCGGCCGCTGCGAGCCGCTCGGCCATGAGGCAATCCGCATCGTACATAAGCTGCTCGCGGGCCCAGCGCGCTCGATACACCGATGGCGGCAATCCTAAGCCGGTATTCCGTGCATACAAAAGGCCGGGCGTGATCGGCCCGGTTTCTTCAAACTCTTGTTTTTTGGAGTGTGGCGCCCCCATTTTTCTGGTTACGCTATCCGCGGCGCTCGATCTGAGCGCGGCAGAACAAAAAAGAACGTTTGCGATCACGCGAAAGCGATTGCATCAGATGGGACTCTGGACCGTGCATGTGATCGTCGCGCAGTTCGATGGGTTGGCGGCCGAGGCCTCATAAGAAATCACGGGGTTCGACACCTCTTGCTGCGCGGAGCCGTCGATCATCACGCCGCTCATGGTCCCGGCAATCACATCGTTAAATAGCAACGTACTGCCAGCCGGCAAAAGCGCTGCTTCTGCGGAAACCGCGTTTCGTCCGTAAAAAAAACCAAACATTTTGCTGATAACGCCGCCAATGTTCGGCGCTTGCCATCCGACCGATGTTCCCGAAACGGTGCTGTCGCCGCCGCTCCAAATGTTGAACGTTCCGGACTCAAATTCGAGCATCACGATAAACATGTAACTGTTACCGTATTCATTATCCGTAAAGCTGACCGGGCAATATGTGCCGTCACCAGGCCGGCTGTATGCCCTCAAAGTCTGGCCGCCTGGGCCTTGAATATCTTCTTCAAGGGTCCACGGGGCACCCGCATAAGTCACCTCTCCCGGAATGCCGATTGAACCCATGAAGCAAATAACGTTCGATCCCGCGATTGACGCCGCTCCGAATTGCAGAGTTCCCTGACCAAATGCGGCAGCTGAACGCTGATAGGTGAAATCCGAGCCGCCGCACTCGCAAGGCTCCGGCGGCGGGTTGCCGCCCCAGCCAGCAACAGGAAAATAGCCCGGCGTTGGGGTCCAGTTAGCCAACGAGGATGCGCCTTTTCATGCGGGCAATGTACGTTTCTGGATCATCGGTTCCATTGGCGTACAAAGCAAATTTCAAAAACCGCTTTTCGTTCCATTCGTCGATATTTTCCGTTGCTGAAAAACCAGCCTTTTCGATCCACATGGAAAACGAATGAAATTGACCTGGCGCAGAGTAAATAAAATCAAAAATTGTGGCTTCCCATCCCAACGAATAAATGTTCGCACCTAAAAGCTGAAAACTTCCAAACGATGTTGCCGCAATCATCCAAGCTGTCGTTTGATTGCAGCCGTGAATTTGCATGATTTTATATTGCATACCCTCAACCCATTGAGGATCATGCTTGCAAAAATCAGGATCAAATCTCATCGCGCGATGATTGTTGCCGCTCTCTATTGATGCAATCGCATCCCAAAGCAAGGTTTTGGTCATTCCGTGCGCTCCCGGATTTTGTCGGCAACCTCGCGTTCAAAGATTGGCGCTTTCACGGTTTCGTGATCGTCCACCCCTCCAAGCGGTCCACCTGGGTCTATGTCGCCGTCATCATCCGGCGGAAAATCCGGCGCCGCATAACGCCGGCGGCCGCCGCGATCAATCTGAGAGAGCACAAGCAACGCAACGGACAAACAGATGTTCAAGTACCCAAGCCTCTTTGAAAACTCTCGCATCTCATCGCTAAGATCCGGGTTTTTGCTGTAAGCGCGGCTGAAACACATGGAGGCAACGCCAAAATTAATGCCGGCAAGGAACATCGCTGAATGCCTCATAGCTTCACCCTCGCATGACCGCCCGTGACCATGGCAAGCCTGGATGCAAGTTTTTTCTCTTTCATCCTGGCCTCACGCGCCATTCGGCGCTCGGCCGATGCTTCCGCCCGGCGCAGTTTCATCAGCTCGCGGTTTTTCTTCGCCTTCGCGGCTCGATCCCGCTTTTCAGCTTTCTTCCAGAGCTTCTTAATGCCCTTGCGCGAAGCCGCGCCGATTTTGCCCACCGTGCTCATCAGACGGGCACCGGAACAGCGTTGGGAATTGCGCCAGAACGCTGGCCAAGCAAATAAAACCCGCCTAGCAACATCACCATGCCAAGCACGATGACGGCGCCGCGCTCCAAGATAGCGGTGACATAGGCACCCAGACCGCTGCCTTGCTGAGTCGCGTTTTGCGTAACACTCGGGTTGATCGCGCGTGCGAGGTCAACACCTGATGAGCTGCTGCCCTGATCGGCCGCGCTGGCGATGTTGAAAAGATTTTGCTGGCCAGCGTTCAGGGTCGAGGTGCTCGATGGAAGCGTGCCGTATGATTGCAACGCGCTCACCCAGCTGCCGGTATTTGCATAATCCTGACTGTCGAGCTCGGCCGCGGCGCCTATGGCCTGG
>Ga0116231_10011729_pt1 | contig 13298 bp, 10 predicted proteins | sample S1TSphgellanicum_2_FD_89695 | JGI IMG/M metagenome (GOLD analysis project Ga0116231, IMG submission 89695) | Host-associated microbial communities from peat moss isolated from Minnesota, USA - S1T2_Fd - Sphagnum magellanicum MG | ecosystem: Host-associated > Plants > Peat moss > Unclassified... | reverse complement strand
CTTGTCTTAGGCGACTAAAAGGATTTTAGTTGCAAAATGTCTCTTGCGACTAAAATTTAGTCGCAAAGAGCAGTCGAAAATACATGTTTTTCTTCTAGTGATCACAAGGGAAACATAATAGTTTGGATTGTCATAAATGTTTTTGGAATATTTCCACTAATTGCAAAGTTTACATGTTCAAAGCTTAACACAAATAAAAAATGTTTCTACATGTTCAAAGCACTCAAACTTCAAGCGTACACAATCTTTGTTTTTTTCAAACGTCCTTTTTTTCTACCAAATTCGCACCATTCCTTTTGAAAATTGAAGAGGATTTTAACATTGATGATTAGAAAGGCAAAAGGACGTAATTGAAATTTTTTTTTAATAACCCATTTGAGCAAATTTGGTTCAAAAATGCTTTTGACCCTAAAAATTATGGATTTTGAAAGTGTGGTTTTAACAAAAGTTGTTCATATACATGTGAAAAAAGGCATGAATGTATAATATACATGATATAAAATCAATTTTTAGTCAAAATGTATTTATATCTAAAATGCAATGATAAATGGGGTATCCAAAAGATAGAATTTTAAATTATAACCCATTGCACAAATGACATGTGCCATGTGCAGACCTTGGAAAAGGACTTTTACCTTGGTGCCCTTGGCTGCTTTGACTGTGATTTCACCCACATGTGAAATTTGTTATACATAACTTGTATGCATATTTAGAAATTACCATGAATTTTAAAATCAACAAATACATAACCAATAATGAATGAAAAATTGACATGGATGCATATTTATTTTTATAAGGAAAATTTTGACATACCCAATTGCATATCCTTTTATTAATTAAAAATAATAATTATATGTTTTATTCATATGCTTCGGATTAGTTTAAAATATTGTAACTAGCCACCTTTACATTGGTGATCATCCATAAGTCGATTTAACCAAATTTGGATATTAAAAATATCAAAAAAAATTTAAACATCCTTAATTAGTTTTGGTTGCCAATTTGAAACATGTATAAAAACATGGTGATTTTGAGATTTTTTTCAATGAATTTTTGAAATTTGTAACACATGGTTTTAAGTTTTAACATTTTGAAAAAATAAATAAATTAATTTTGTAGAAGGGTGAAAATGTGATCCCCGAACATTATCATCATCATGAAGGTGATGTTGGGGAAACAAATGCAAATTATTCCTACTTCCAAGAAAACTATTATCATGCATTAATTTTACTACAATTATTCAAATTTAAATAAAAAGATTTCTATTCAACAAGTAGAAGCATTAATTAGTAATTTATTTTATTACAACTCATTATAAGAAATCATGGTTTTTCAAAAGGTTCAACTTGACTGAAGTGTCCACATTGATGAAAACAATGTTCATTTTGACTAAAGGCATGGGCATGAAAGACACATGATTTTTTTGGTTGGATTTTTGACCGAAATGACCATTTTGACCAAATGTTAAGTTGTACATCTAGTTAATAAGGACAAAGTTTTAAAATGGTCCATCAAAATGCCCATGGTTTAGTCAAATTGGCCATATTAATTTGGTTAGCTAATTTACTCACTATGCCTACTAAGCTACTTACCTACCAATTTACCTAACATATACCTACCTATTTACTTAAATATGTGTTACTTACTTAACCTACCTACCTACTTACTTACCTACCATCTATTTACCTATATATTTACCTACCATTTATTTATTTATGTCCTACCTACCTACCTATTTACTTACCATCTACTTACTTACTTCCTTACCTACCATCTATTTACTTATATCCTAACTACTTACTTACCTATTTACCTACCATCTACCTATTTACCTCCTTACCTTCCATTTATCTACTTATGTTTTACTTACCTATTTACCTACCATCTACTTACCTACCTATTTACCTACCATTTACCTACCTACCTCTTTACCTACCATCTACCTACCTATGTCCTACCTACCTATTATTATTTACCAAAGTTACTTATTTATTTACCTACCTACCTATCTATTTATTTATCTACCTACCTATCTATTTATTTATCTACCTACCTATTATTTATTTATCTATTTATTTACCTATTACATTCTACTTACCTACCTACCTATATTTATTTGTCTATCTACTTAGTTAGGTACCTACTATTCTACTTATGAAAAAAGTTGAAGTTCAAATGTTGATATACACATTAACAAAAACATTCATGGAAGTTCAAAAAAACATGTTAAATTCATTTGGTATCATATTGTTTTATAAAGTGGTGGGTTGATTTGATGGCTAAGACATTGGTGTGGAGCCAAGGAGACTAAATTTCAATCCCTTTTACCAACATATCTTATGTGGAGTATGTATATTCATAAATACTAATTTGAACTTCATGCCTAATACACAAGTGTGTGTGTATTTGACGGTACATATTACAAAATAACAATTACAAACTACATTTCCAAAACTCTCTATCTTCCTCTCCACAAGTCATTTTACCAAGGCCATTTCACTTTTTGCTACCATGAAAATGAACACTACAACCTGGCCAAGCAATTTGTGCACTGTTATTGCCTGTTGTACATCTAGTCACAGAAGCACATCCTGTCCATTGAGCATGCAATCCCGAACCTGTTTGGAAAAAAATTAAATAAATTTCAAATCTCTAGGTATATATAAGAATAATAGTCCATCTAACCTCCCTTTGCACAAAAGCTGTAAAGGTGCATAGAATGATGACGACATAAGTGCGCTTAGAGGGATTCCAAGAATGCCCACATAGAAAAACAGAGGAAGGCAATAAGCAATTGGAGTGAGGGTTGTTCACATGGGAAGTCCCAAACCCTAACACCTTTTCGCCTCGCTTTCCTCATCATCATCATCGCCCATCACCACCACCCACTGGCCACACAGAGTCACGCATTCCTATTGGCCAATTACATCTTGGGCCATGGGCTAGTACTATTTAAACACACAACGGGTGGATCCTCTTCTTCCAGTGGCCAATGTGGTTTTCAAACTTGTAGCTAATAATAGGGCCACATGTATTATTACTTGTATATATGTATATGTATTTTTTTAATTTAAAAAAAATGTGTTTGTTGGTTTTTCATTTTAACCATGTTCGTATGCAAACATGGTATTAGTGTATTAAATAAATAAGTACCCCCAGTTTATAATGGGGGTATTAGCCCAGGCCAAAAATGGTGACGAACAGTTTTGGAAATAGAAATTTAATGCAATCAATGGGAATGCTCAACATGCCTCAAAGTGCCTTGATTTTTTTTCTTTTAAATTTTGGGTGGGGGTGGCAGGGGGTTGGGGGAAGGATTTTTTTTTTTTCCCTTTGTTCCCAACGTGTTCCATTTAAACTCCCAACTTGTTCCCATTAGGTTCCCAATTTGTTCCCCAAGGGTGTTCCCAATAACACCTCACTTTAATCCCATATTGAAACTGGTAAAAGATGGATCAAAGCTATCCCCAAGCAAATTTTGACTTAATTGATGACATGTTTGTATGACACCATCAAAATAGTAGTTAGCAGATATACTTGTAACAACACGCACATTCTTTTTCAAAAAAAGAAAAAAATTGGCAACAAAGTTTTGAAAAACAAAAAACATTTCACCAAAAAAAAGGTCACCTCTTCTAACAAGGGTGAAAGGGATTAAGGAACATCAATTCACATGGTAAATAAATGAGAGCTAAATACTCTCAAAGAAAAAGAACAGTTGGAGAAGGCATAAGAAAGTGGCAAATGCAAAGCAGAAAAAACGGTAATATATATTATCGCTTTTTTTGCTTTGCATTTTCTTAGGCAAAATAAAGCAAAAAATGCATGGTGTTTTCTTAGTTTATGGTACAGAACCCTAAGATGGTCATGAGGACATAGCATATATATATGAAATAATGTAGTTTCATTTGGTCCCACATTTTGAGGAATGGTCACCAAACATTATTAGGGATTCTGAGTTCATTATTTGAGAGTGGCCAAGGTGAACCATCCTCTACACTGATACTCTCACCTTCTTGACTAAAACGTCCTTATTACACACTATATGCAGGTTAGGCCAAGGGCAAGCTAGGATCTGCAATCGGCCAAAATTATTGTGTAATAGTTGTTGCATAATTGGCAAGGTCTGTTGATTAGGTCTATAGAATTGGCACCCATGCTGAACAGCTGATTTTGGATGAGAGGGTTAGTCCATCAAAAGGGAGAATAAGACCTAACAACTGTTATTGACGCTTCCTTCCAAAATGGGTACATGAGGAAAAAAAAACAACTTATGACATTATTGCCTGAAACTATTTTGGAGAAAAAGCTTGTGTAGTTTGGAGAGTAGCAGTTACACACCAAACCCAAAGCCTAATCTTGTTCCTTTATACCAAAATAGACCATGATGGGACGGATGGATGACCGAATGGATGGACGAATGGACGATGGGACAAATTGATGAAATGATGCTTCACGTCATGATGTCCTTTAATATATGTAATATGTAATATATAGATAATACAAACTTGTAGTATGATGATATTAAATAAACCATGATGTGACAGATGGATGATGAGACAAATGGATGAAATGATGCTTCACATCACGACATCCTTTAATATATGTAATAGTTTGAACCATGTGCTTAATGCATAGGTGCATGTGTATTTGACGGTACATATTACAAAATTGGTGAACAATAAAAAGGAAAAAAGAACACTGTCGGTTCTGTTAGGAAAAGGAGTAAACAAAAAGTGCTTGAATAGGGCACCCAAACAAATATGTTTAAAACTAAAAATTAAAAATTACATTACATCAATTTAAAATTTTAAAAACATATATCCTTTTAATATTTCTAGCTACGTAGCACCTACTCGAAAATGACATGCAAATTGCTAAATCTGACTAAAAAGAGAATATGAATTTTTTAAAAAGTCATTTAAAAATATTTTTGGCTCCCATAGGTATTACTCCAACATAATATAGAAATATACTGATTTTGATGTCCTTACTTTCAAAATCTAACAATTAAAAAACCCACCCAAGTTGGAAACCACTATTGTTTTTAACATTTTTTGTTTTCAATTTGGCTTGCCATTTTTATTTTTCAAAAATGGCTCCAATTTCCCAAAACACCAAAAATATTCCTACCCAACATTTCGGACCTACTTTTCTCTCTAAGGACAAAATTGTATCAATCTAGTGGAGTCTTGAAGCTCCTTTTAGAACACCAAAAATAGCCACCAACATTTTTTGGACTTACATAAAATTTTTATCATGCTCAACTTGGAGTTGAATTAGGTGTGGATCTGTGAAACATCTTCCTGATGGTTGGGCACATGGTTCGCCCCTCCTCTTGTCTTCCTCTTGAGACACTACTTCATTAACACCCCCCATTTGACCTTGCCGACCTTTGATATCCTATTAGTTATGAACTGAACACCATTAGCTATGCAATTGTGAAAGATCTTCCTTACGCTTGGGCACATGGTCCATCCTTCCTCCTGTCTACCTTTTGAGACACTGATTCATTGACACCTGACCCTGTTGACCTCTAATGTCCTACTAGTTATGGTTGAACACCATCAGGCCGCAGTTGTGAGAGATCTCCTTCCTGACATTTGGGCACACAACGCCCCTCCTCTTGAAGCTTTTGAATCATTGATTCATGACACCAAACCTTGTTGACCTCCTAAACTCCTAAATTACCTCTTAAACACACCAACTTCCTGAGCACGCCGACCTTTTAAGCATGCACCTAACCTCCTCCCATGCTTGCACCTTCATAAACCTTCTTCTCATGAACATCCCTTTTCTATAAACCTTATGATATAACACTTATTGTGTTCAACCATAATTGAGGCCCAGAAAAACAACTAAGCAAACCCTTGAACCTTAAAATGTAGAAATCCACCGCCACCTTAAACCCTAATTGGCATCCTGCCATTTTTTTCCTTTTTTTTTGGAATAATTAATCGCACTTATACATATATAAGCCAATGAGCTAGCTTAGCATGGAATGGGGAGGGCACAACATTTTTATTCCAAGTTGAAGGAGGGGTTGAAGGAGGGGTTTTTTACTCAAGAGATGGTGCTCTTCTATTTAGGCAGGTTTGCATGAACCCTAGTTGGCCTGCTAAGAAGATACTTTTTAAAATTGGAATTAACTTACATTTGAACACACTTGCCCTTCTCTTTTGGTGGGTTTTTTTTTTCTGATTTTATCCCAAGTACTTTGCCTAAAGTTGAATTGTCACAACCCTAAACCCTAAATGGTGTGTCACGTGGAAGCCCTTATGCTTTTATTTTAAATAGTGGGGATGACACAACTGCATCCGTCTAGATGGATGACAAGACAAATGGATGAAATGATGCTTCACATCTCGATGTCCGTTAATATATGTAATACATTGTATATGTGTGTCAATATATAGTATTTAAGTGGGTTGTGGATAAATGGGTAGGAGGCCATTGTGGGTAGTTAGGTAGGTGTTTATTTATTATTTATTATTTACATTTTTATATTTACAAATTGAGTTTTTTTTGAATTAAAATTTTTGGTTGCCTAATTTTAGGTCTGATTTGACTAGTCAAAAATACCATTTTATGGTTAATCCAAAAAACCACCAGTCAAGTTGGACGTGTCTCACTTGTCCGGTTTGATTAAGTGATCAAATTGACAAAATGTCAAAATGATTGGTTTTTAGTTTAGTTTTCCATTTAAATAAACCATGATTACTTGTCGTAACTACTCAAATAGTAATCAAATAATATTCCATGTAAAAGGAAATGAAATAAGAAGGGTCTTTCTTTTAAGGATTGTCCTACCATTTGCTCATAACATTTCTTTACATAAAAAGTAATCTTGTCCTTTTTCAGTACCCAAATTTAGTAAGTTTTTAGTGAAATGGGACAAAATTGACTAATATGCAACTTGTATGATTTTGGTAAAAAAAAAGTAGTTGATTAAAACATTTCTAGTGAAATATTTTTTAATTGTTTTGAATAGTCACATGTTGTAGTAAATACATTTTAATTTTAAAATTATGACATGGATATATGAAGTTTCAAGTTCATATGATGTGGAATAAAATGTCGTGTCATCATATGATTTTTATTAATATATATATATATATATATATATATATATACATTTAAAAATCCGGATCATAGAGTCATGAATTCTAATTTTTCATGGCACACAATGACAAAATTGCATGCCTTCATTTTTAAAAAAAATCAATTTTGTCAAAAGTAAATTTTGACATCAATTGTCATGATGTATACATTTGTGCATTGCATTTATATGAAGTAACATTGATACACACATTCATCAAGGTTTGAACCTAAAACCTCATGGAGGCACACCAAGGTTTTAACCACCAAACCACTTCAAAACTTTATTAACAAATAGGATTTTTTAAAAAAATATTATGTTTGGCATGGAATTGTTTAGGAAATTCAAAATTTTAATGTATCTTTTCTTTTTCAAAATTTATTCACGTACTACAAATGAAAACATGATCTTGAAGATTATTCAATAATGTATTCAAAAAAATTATTATAATTTATAAATATTAATTTTTTTTGAAAATAAAATTTAAAAAAAGTCATGAATAAATTAAATTAAAAAAAAATATTTAAATTGACCTACAACATCTATGATTTCAATGTGAATTTAATATTGCATTCATTAAGTCTTTAACAACATTATTTCTATTATGTAAAATATGTCCATTTTTTGAAAAATTGTAAATTTTTATTTTTCCAAATATGATTAGGTACAAGTTTTTAAACTATTTTTGTGATGTTGCTAAAATGGCAATCATCCATAAGAAGATTTAACCACATTTGGTTAATATAGACAAATTGTGGAGTTAAAAACTTGTTTAAATCCTTTAATATTATGGTTACCTATTATTCTTTATTGTAAAAAGTTGACAATATACATTTTTAATTTGACACAATTTGATTTTTTTCTTTCAAAAAAATATTTTGTTGATGTTGTTGCCCATTTAAATTGACAAAAATTAGCCACAAAAAAGAAGAAGAAAAGTAATCAATATAATCATTTAATTCTCAATATTTTCCACATGATGCCTAAAACAAACTAGGAAAAAACATACACTCTAATTTATATAAATGTATAAGAATTTAATATATGAAAAAATAATAATTTAGAGGTTTACATGCATCTTAAATTTTGCATGCATGAACATTCAACCTAATCATTAACCTATTCAAATATAAATCTGAAACTTGTTTAATTTTTATACATTTATTTCAAAAAATCATGATAAGTGAAAAATGCAATTCATGAGTGATGGATTTAACACATTCAAACCCGAATGATTCAATTCATGTGTAAATGTTGATAATTCAAAAGACATGAAAAAATTCAAGCATAAATATGAACATTAAATTGTTATGTGTTTCAATATATATATATTAATAAGTGTAATATGTAAAATTTCAATAATGATTTTAATAAGTTCAAAGTAGATGATTCAACTTGTGTAAAAATGTTGATAATTCAAAAGACATGAAAAAATTCAAGCATAAATATGAAACATTAAATTGTTGTGTGTGTTTCAATATATATATATTAATAAGTACAATATGTAAAATTTGAATAATGATTTTAATAAGTTCAAAGTAGATGATTCAACTCGTGTAAAAATGTTGATAATTCAAAAAATGTGAAAAAACTCATTAAGCCATTAAAATTTAATTGCAAAACATTAAACTACATGTGTTTCAATATATTTTGATAAATGCAAGATGCAATTTATGAATAATGGTTTTAACATATTGAATGTGAAGGGTTTGATTCATGTACACATATTGATGATTGAAAAAATGTGAAAAAATCACTAATTCATTTCAATATAAATGTGGGGTTTTAAATTGTTATTAATAATTTACGATAAGTGTAAAATGCAACTCATGAATAATGATTTTAACATGTAAAAGTTGATGGTTCAATTCATATACCATGTTAATAGTTGAAGAGATGTCAAAAAATCACTAACCCATTATAATGCATTGTGTAAATAAAGTTTAAAAGTTACCTTAATTTTCACATCAACAATTTGAAATTATTAAAAATAAAATAAGGTTCAAATTATACTCATAAATGAACAACATAGTGAATGTAATAATTATGAACAATATTGATCATTAATTATTGCAACAAGTCATTTGCAAACTTAAGATGATTAAATGTAATTAAATATAATAAAATTGAACAATAATCAAAATGTGTGGAAATGAAAAAGGGCAAGGTTCCTCCTTGTGTTAGTTAATAGAACCCATAGTGAAGGAGTTAAATAGGGTTAGTGAAAAGGAACTAAAAAATAATTACCTTCTAGACCTTTTGATGTATTTCCAAAAATGAATAGTTCAAACTAATGGGGTTTTTAGGCCTCCAACACATGTTGTTTCTTGTCTGTAACATTTGTAGGCCCTTTGTTTGCAGCAATTTTCCACTCCATGTAGACTTCAAAAATCATGATTACCTCCTTGATGTTGCCATTTAATGACAACTATCATCCTATGGCAAAATGCATTTCCTATTCCAGAAAACAATAAAAAATAAATGATTCATATAAAAAAAACAAAGAACTAAAATATAAGAACAACGAAACTTCATATAATCCTAATATGGATTATTTTCCCCTCTTTCAATCATACTTTAAATAGAACAAAACACTAACATGAAACATGAAAATTTGTTAACTATTTTGCATTGCACGAATAACAATGCAATTTGCTTCCATATTCTCCCCTCTTTCTTCATTATCACATACACCTCTCTTCCCCTTAGAGAAGGCTCTTTTAGACCCAATTTAATCTAGAATACTATTAAATCTTTCTTCCAAATCCTTTTCTTGTCCTCCTAATCCTCCTCCTTCCAAAATCACACAAAACCCATATCATCCCATAAAACTAGTTTTTTATTACAATCCTTTTTAAAAATCCACTAAATGATTGACGAATTATCCATCAACCATTCAACTAATTAATCTCATTAATTTCATCCTTCGACCAAAAAATGATAAATCACTATCATTGGTAACCCCCTAACTATTAGGATGTCTATAGCACTAATTAGCCTAAAATTTTTTACCCTTATCACACTTTATTCACATTTTTCTTAAAGAATTTCACTGGACTTGAATCCAAATATTGTTGAACAAATCAAGAAATCAAACTGTAGTTGAAGAATTTCACTTTACTTGAATCTACAAATTTTCCAACAATATGAAAAATCGAACGTTTTGTTGAAGAATTTGGATGGATGCGAATTGACAAAGTCTCAAACAGTACGAACAATCGAGCATTTTGCTGAAAATTTTCGATGTATTGAATCGAGACATTCTCGAACAAAACGAAGAAAAGAACATTTTGTTCACTAATTTCACCGGACTTGAATAGACAAACTATGGAACTAAACGAAAAACCGCACATTTAGCTGCAAAATTTCGCTGTATTTGAATCGACGACATGATGACGACGATCATGTCGCACAGGGGAAGAAGACCTAGATTCCATTTGTGGCCTTTTTAACGTAACCAAATTTCCACAGTAGCGGCTGCAAATCGCTCTCGTCGTTGTGTTGTGATAGACGGCAGAGCCGGACGCGGATGCTGAAAGAGCGTCAACGCCGCTCGACAACGCCGTTGTTTTCAGGCATCTTTGCTACGATGGATTTTGTTTTTTAGAGAGAGAGAGAGAGAGAGAGAGAGAGGAGAAGGGTTTGATACTATTAAGAGCTCTCTATCTCTCAACAGTCTCGAAGGAGAGTTGTGATTGTTTCTATCGTCGTCGTCTTGCTTTTTGGGTTTTGGTTTTTCGGTTTTCTTGGAGCGTTTGGGATTCCCATTCATAATGGCAGACACAAAGCATGACGACCCCAGATTAGCGCGGATCTCGAGCAGCATCCGTGCAATTCCTGACTTCCCCAAGAAGGGTACCATCCTGTTTTCCATTCCGTGTTGGGTTTCTTGTGCTTGAGAATGGCTAGCCATTAGGGCCGGCGCATCACGTCTTGCCCTGTAGTGTAACTTCAAGTTTTTGGCCCCGAATGTTTGGAGAGTCATATTCCCCTTGGGATTCCTACATTTTGATCGCACAGAAATCTCCAGCTCCTAAGAAGTGTGAAGAGGATGCACAGGATGAAGAGGATCTTGCTCTCGCTTGGCATTCTTCATGTCTCTTCGTATATTTGTTGCAGAGGCCTGAAGAGCAACTTTGTTTTCTGGATCATGTGTCAACTGAAATGCTTGAATCTGACTCCAGACTAAAAGAGCATGATCTCATGTTGCATGAAACTGATAGTTGCATGAACTCATGGGTTCAGAATTCTGCTTCCAAGAACCTTGAGACAAAACCCTAAAACCCATGTGGTTGCCTTCGATCATCCAACACTATGCTCTCTATTTAGTGCAAGCTCCACCTGCTGGAATCCAAAACCTCGAGTTGACGATGGGTCTGAGGTATCAACAACAATGGGAGAGTGATTGTGTTCTGGCTGTTGGGTGCAGGGATCATGTTCCGGGATATAACCACATTGTTGCTGGACCATCAAGCATTCAAGGATTCTATTGATATATTTGTGGAGCGGTATCAGGATCAGAAGATTGATGTTGTTGCAGGTGAAGTGGCTTGGGAAGTAGATCAAAGTCTTTTCACCGATAGTTTTGGACAACATTTTTTTTGCAGACTTTCACCAGTCTCTTGCAAATTTCCAGTGTACACATCTATTACTCATACTGAGAATGTTCCAATTGGAGGACTTTTGCAAATCCAGCTAAAAGGTGCACTCAATAATGACTTGCAGTGTTTTGACATACAGGGATTGAATCTCGCGGATTCATATTTGGGCCACCGATTGCACTGGCCATCGGTGCCAAGTTTGTGCCTATGCGCAAGCCCAAAAAACTGCCAGGTAAAAAGAAACGATTTTCTTCTGAGTTCTTTCCCACTTTCTTTCCTTGCTTTAAAGGCATCAGTAGCATCTGTTTGCTTGTTGAAAGTTTGATATCTGAAGCATATTTCAAGAATCTTGGAAAAATGATTGCAGGTCCAGTGATTAGCCAGGAGTATTCCCTGGAGTATGGAAAGGATCAGATAGAGATGCATGTAGGAGCTGTGGAGAAGGGTGAGCGAGTGCTCATCATTGATGATTTGATTGCCACAGGGGGTACACTTGGGGCAGCGATCAAACTCCTTGGTTAGTATCCCAGAAGCTCTTGAACAACTTTGGGCTATGCTCTCCAACTTCTCTACCCTCACTCCCCACATGACAGTGTCTGCTCCTCGAATTGTTTTGCCTTCTGAGTCTTGTATGTGGTTTTGATGTACAGAACAAGTTGGGGCGGAGATTGTGGAATGCGCATGCATCATTGAGCTCTCAGACCTCAAGGTCAGAAAGCAATTTCTATTTCACAAATATGGAGCATGTGAACTGATAAGTAAGGGTAGAAATGTTTGTGCAGTTTGAGGTTTTTGTGAAATCATTGCCACCCAAGCACTTCAAAAGAAATTGAGTTCTCACTGAAAGTCTTAGTTTTTTGTGGTGTTGCAGGGTCGGGACAAATTGGGTGACAAGCCGCTTTATGTTCAAGTTGGTTATGAGGGCGATACAATCCCTTTCAGCATGTAGTTCATATATTGAACAATTCTGGGTTCCTTGTTTTTACTAGGGACTTAACTATGATTTGATTTTTCCTGTCAAGCTTTTACACCGTCTTCTAGACTCCTGCTCAACCCCTTTGTGCTGCTTTGTCTGTCTTTCCCATGAACAACCTTTTGGATTTCCTGTCTGTGGGTGGGATTGAAAATGCAATTGTGTGAACAGGTCACTGGCTCACAACTCCTGTGTGAAGGACCCATACTTGCATGGTGATGATCTTGGAACAAATTTTCCCTAAACCCTAAACCCATTTTTGTGCTTTGAAAAGCAAAACTGTGTTGAAGATGACTAGCAATACAGTGAGAGAACCACCATCTGACTTATGATGTTGCACAGAAACAATGCTTTTCAGAATCCTTTTGTTTCTTCCATGTTTCTTCCATGTTCACTATTGCCAGAACGTTTCTCAAGAATCCTATGGTTCTCTGTACACATGCTGAAACAAGAAAAGCGATGCAAACCCTATGTTGTGTTCCTTAGGTCCTGTCTCTTTGCAAGATAGTCATTGTGTGTGATCTTGGGTGCTGTTTACATGTGTTCTAAGTCGGCCTATTAAGGATCTCTGGTAGGTATTCCTGAACAGAATCACTGTTACATAAGGTTTAAGAATGGATGGAAG
>Ga0116231_10011728_pt1 | contig 13300 bp, 17 predicted proteins | sample S1TSphgellanicum_2_FD_89695 | JGI IMG/M metagenome (GOLD analysis project Ga0116231, IMG submission 89695) | Host-associated microbial communities from peat moss isolated from Minnesota, USA - S1T2_Fd - Sphagnum magellanicum MG | ecosystem: Host-associated > Plants > Peat moss > Unclassified... | reverse complement strand
GGGGAGGGGAGGGGTGGGGGGGGGTGACCGACGAGTAACCGACCGTTTTGGGCCCAGAAATATCATGCTGGCCCCGTAAGTTGCTTTTTACTGCGCGTAAAAAGCCTCCGACAGATATTTTACTTACACTGACTTGCTTTCACAGAGTTTAAAAGCTCGCCAGGCATTTCAAATGCAGACACAAGCATTTCACTTTTTGAAATGCCCACGTTATTTTAATAAACTTTTTTACCATCATACCCAGTGGTTGTTATGCCCTCAGGCTGGGGCATTCCTGGTGGAATTGTACAAAATAATTGGATTATCCGGGGCCGGTTCTGGCAGGTAAGTTATGACTGGCCGGTTTCCTTCGCACGAGCCCACTAAGGTTACACCTGACAGAATCAGTGTCCGTCCCGTCGTCCGTCCCGTCATTCGTCCGGTCATCCACGCGAATCGACACCCTGGAAGCTCCGAGGTTTTGACCAGATGTGTGAAGCAGGTATCAAGACAGATACTGTTACTCTTGTTTATCTTCTGTCAGCTTGTAGCCATGCAGGCCTGGTTCATGAAGGCCTGCACTACTTTGATTCCATGGGTTCTGTGCATGGTATTTGTGCAATGGTGGAGCACTATGCATGCATGGTTGATCTTCTTGGCCGAGCGGGCCATCTGCACAAGGCAGAGGATCTCATCAAGACAATGCCCTGTGAACCAAACGTGGGTGTTTGGAATGCCTTACTTGGTGCTTGCAGAATTCATGGTGATGTAGAGATGGGAGAACGTGTTGTGAAGCGAGTTGTTGAATTAGACCCTGCAGATGCTGCAAGATATGTACTGCTATCAAACATCTATGCTTCTGCTGGCAAGTGGGATCTGAGTGCAAATGTTCAACAATTGAGAAAGGAAAGAGGTGTGAAGAAACAGCCAGGTTGCACCTGGATTGAAGTGAATAACAAGGTGCATACTTTCGTAGTAGACGATAAACACCATCCTCAAATGGTTCATATTGAGGCAGAGTTTGAGAGGTTGTCTTGCAACATGAAGGATGCTGGCTATGTGCCGGATACTAGATTTGCATTGCATGATGTAGATGAAGAAGAAAAAGTGTTGCATTTGCGTCAACATAGTGAGAAGCTGGCGATTGCTTTTGGGCTCATCAGCACCAGTCCTGGTACTCCTCTCCGCATTTTCAAGAATCTGCGAATATGCGGTGATTGCCACACTTTTACCAAGCTCATTTCAAAGCTAGTTGGGAGAGCAATCGTAGTAAGAGATGCTAATCGCTTCCATCACTTTGAGGATGGTTTATGTTCTTGCAGGGATTACTGGTGATGCCTGACAGCAGCAGTCTGTCTTCTTCTCAAATGATCTCTGGATCAGATTCTTGTCAGGTTCATTAAATCTTTTGCAAGCACAGAAAGATTTTCAGAAGTCATGTAGAGCTTTGTAGTGATAAAATGTATCCTGAAATGCTTGCTATTGGTAAATAACTCAAGATTCTTTTCCATAGAATACGCAAACATGTTGTAGTGAAGAATTACGCACACAATCTTGTGCATGGTAACATCTAGACCTCATTCCAAGATAATTTTGAAGAAAATGCAGAAGGAGCATGTATTGAAAATTTTAATGACCACCAAAGTGGCGTTTTAGAGGAAAGCTTCAACCAAAGGACCAAAATTATGCATTGAAATTGTCTGCAGTAATAATGTACACTAAGTAAAATTTGGTGGTTTTTTGTTTCTATGTACCCTTGAAATACACCACAAACAATCATCTTGACCTCATTGATAAAATAAATTTGAAAATCATACCCCCAATAAAAAGAAAAAGTCTCCAGAAAAAAACATGAAAAAAATGGAACACCCATGGCCAATAAATGGTAACCTCCCCCCCAAAAAAATGGCATGTACGTAATGAATATTTAATTTTTAGAAGTGGCGCTTCCCCACAATGAGACCACAAAAGTGGCGTTTCTGATGACCCACGAGAAGTTGCCTGTTTTAAGAGAGTAAGGCTTCCCACCAAAGGACCACAAAAGTGGCCTTTCTGATCACCCACAAGAAGTTGCGTTTCAGAGTAACGCTTCCCACCAAAGGACCACAAAAGTGGTGTTCTAAGAGGTATGACTTCTCACCAGAGGACAACAAAAGTGGCTTTTTAGAGTAAGGCTTCCCACCCAAGGACCACGAAAGTGGCGGCATTCCTGATCAGCTCATTCATGCGATTTGTCATTGCAAAATTCCGCCAGTTTGAAGCTCCAGAGCTGAATCCTCTGAGAGAAAAAGCTTCAGAAATTAGAATCCTAGCTTGGGTGGTGGAGATCCGAAAAGTCATGAGTGGGAAGGGGAAAAAAAGAAGAAAAAGAAACATACCTATATGAACATGGCTGATCAAGTAAAGTACCTCAAAGGTTCCAGTGCCCTTCCAAGGAAGCGTTGTTGTGATGATGGTGGGTGTGGGATCATAGAGGAAATGAAAAATTCAGAAAACCCAATTCTTTTGTTGCAGCTGATCTCTCTAAATGCGCAATGGAATGGAATGTGCGTGATAGGTAATATAACAAGAAGAAATGGAACACAATTATGAGGCTCTGTGAATCGCAGCAAGCTGGTGAGCACCCATCATACCTATCATCATCATCACCATCATCATCATCAGCTTAGACCAGGACTTGGAGAGAAATTGAGAGTGGTTGCAAAATTAGTATCATCATGATGCGGAGGAGGCGCAAATACAGTAGTTCTGGTTTAAGATCATCATCGGCTTCTATGTCCACATCAGCCATGATGAGTTCTCTGCATCAAAAGTCCTGGCAACAACCATTTCATCATGATCAGGCAAGAAAAACTCTTCTTTGTTGTTGTTCTTCTTCCAAGTTTTCTTCTATGCACAACAACAAACTTTGCTGCTGAGTTTTTGCAACCCCACTTTCACTTCTCTTCCTTTTATTTCTTCCAAATTCTGAGATTGTGTGAAATTATGCCTTCTCTTGTACTAGATCATGTCGTACAGAATGCACAGTACTTCATTTTTTGTGTCTCTCCATTTCTTTCCTTCCTTTTGAGAGATCTTTTTTTGCTTGAAATTTGTGTTCCCAAGATTGTTTTTTTGGTTGTAGTTTTATTTCGGAATCCAAAAATGCACCAACCCATACTCCAAAGTTATGGTAGTTACTGAAACCAAGAGACAGAGAGACAGAGAGACAGAGAGAGAGAAAGATTTGAGAGAGAGACAGAGAGAGTGTTCACTGCAGGTTAGCTTCCTGGAGCAGCAATTGGAGGCAACAAAGACACAGATGGAGAATCTAGAAACCCAGCTTCAAGAAATCTCTCTCTATGTTGAAGAAATCCCCAACATCAACAACAAGCACATTTACAAAGAATCTTCAACCACGAACAGGATGAATCTGAGTGACCCCCCCATACTAGATCCAGATGCAAATCCTGATGATGATCCCAGAGAAGCTGAATCTCATGATGATTCTGGCAGCAGCACAACAAATAAGCCAATACCCAAATTCAAAGAGTACTCAAACACTGGTTTATGGGTGGATCGATCATCATCAATAGCAACAAGGGTATTGGCAATCCGGAACCAGAATCTACAACTGGTGAGGATAGGCATTCTAGATAGATAGTTTGTACATAGTAACAAATTCAGTAGATTGTTCACTACTTCTGAAAATTCAGGGCTTTTTTTTCTTTCCCTTATGGAAAAAAAGTCTAAACTTGGATTTGTTTCTCTAAACTCTTGTGATGGATGACAGACAAAAATGTTGAGTGATCAAGACAAGAAAATCAAACAACTGGTGGAACAGGCAGCAACTGCAAACAAAATGGTGGATCGAGCTGCTGTCACAAACGATGAACTTGAGGAGCATTTGCAAATTGTGATGATAGATCAGGATACAGCTCTTGTAACTCAAATCTTTTTTCCACTGAATCTGAGAAATCACTAAATCTGAGCTCCTTTTTTCCACTTCCAGATGGTTGCAATCAGATTCAGATTCCTATATTTGGGGTCTGGAATATTCTTCAATTACAGATGATATTCATGATGGGTTTTGTCAAACCCAGCAGCAGAAGAAGTGCAATTGATCCTCAAACAACATCTTTTGAACTTTTTTCTGGTTTTTTTTTTCCCTTCTTCTTCCTCTTATGGGTGGTTTGTTGTATTACTGAGAACAAAGTCATGCATTTGGAAATTTGACAGTACCGTGTGAAAGAGCTTGAAGATGGGTTAGCAAGTCTTTGGGAGGTGGAAGGTGAGCTTTCAAAAGTGGCATCACAACCATGGCCGGAGCCACCAGATATGATGGGAGGAGTTTTGGTGTACAACCCAACAAAATACAACATCAAGTGGTCGAAGTACACAACAGCAGCAGTCGGGTTGCTGCAATCGAAATGGAATAATAACAACAATAATAGTATTTACCATGAAGAGTATTACAACAAACAAGCTCTTGTTGATTATAATGCCAAGTGTAGAAAAAAATCAAAGTCTCGAGGAGGAATTCAACAAACTGTTGCTACAAAAACACATGATAGCCGGAGAATTAGAAGATTTAGTGATCCACCTATCAAGCCATCACTTGATCTTTTCCAAAGGATTTTGCAGTCGGTGCAGATTATTGTGTCCAAGGTTTTATTGAACAACTTCCAAAAGTATTTCTTTGTGCTGAACTTTTTCTCAATTTGAACTCTTGAACTATAATTCTAAACACCCAACAGGATCATCAGACAAAGGAGGAGGAGCAAAGAGTGTTTTTTTTTTTTTTTTTGTTTGTCAAATCCATTTTTTTCCTAAGCCAAGAAAAAAGAAAAAAAAGAATCCCAAGAACCCAAAAACAGAAACCGCACTAATTTTGTTTTTTTAATAGGCAACTGCTGCAAGTCAGATTGCCATGGACATGAGATTGGAGAAGGAGTTGATTGCTTCCACAGTTTCCAACATAAAAAAAGAGCTCTTACCACAACAAAAAAGAGAGGAGTTTAAGAATGGGAGTAGTATAAGAAGCACCACCTCCACCATCACCAAAAAGTCTAGTGATGCTGGCAGAGAGTATGTCAACAGGCTTGAAACAGATGAGGCTACAAAGCTTCTTACTGCAGTTCAAAAGATCAGAGCAGAAATTGAGGTGATCAATTGTTGTGTCCCTGCTTGAACCTCTTTTGCATGATCTTCAAAAGCTGTTCTTCTTCACTCTTGACTTGGGTGTTGTTTTATGTTCTTAGAATTTGGGTGTTTTCATCAGATGCTCAATCTTGAGAAGACAGACTTGAAGGCTGAGATTATGGCATTAGAAGCAAAATTGGCAGAAGCAGAAATCCTTGTGGTGCAAACACAAGAGGAGAAAAACAAGCTTGCATTGAGCCAGGCGGCAATTCATGATTGCTTTGAAGTTGATGGTGATATGCAACCAGGACATCATGTGAAAAATGGTCAGAGGATATATTCCCTCAATTGAACTACTCCCTTATTATCTCTTGCATTTTTTTTGCCTGTTATTTGTTCAATCATGTTTTCAGATCAATCTTAATAGCTTCAAAGGTTTGGGTTTTGTGAGTGATGATCTACAACTTGGAAAATGTTTTGTGATCATGTGGGTGTTGGGTTTTCTTTTTGGCAGATGTTTTATTATTGCATGTCGAGCCTGGGAACAAGCTGCTGCCATTGAAGCTTGATGAACAGAACTTGAACATTGTTGCTAAGGTTTCGACATTAGTGAAAGAAAGAAAGGAAAGCAAACTGTTACTCGCAACAATGCAACAAGAGCATGCTACAGTGCAAAAGGATTTGGAAAACTCACTAGCAGCATTGAGAAAGGAAAAAGAAGGTCTGGAACGAGAATGTCGTAACCTTCAAAGAAGCTTGCATGGTTCAAGCCAAACCAGCTCTGTCATAACTCCACTGCCAGGGCAACAACAAAAAGGCACATTGATTGGTCCAAACGAGCAAGAGGTTCAAATGGAAAGAGAGTTGATCATGCAACAACAACAGCATCAAATTCTGGATGAGTTCAAAGAATTCGCAGCTGCTGTGGACATGGTTCTAAGCTTAGGCAACTCCATGTTAACCCAAGATCTTCAAAACTCTCTAAGACACAAATGTGGGCATCAAGAGAGAATACTTGAAAGTCTTATGCAACAGAGGGAGGAATTGGAAGTATGGAGAGAAGAACTTGGCAAAGAAAGACAACTCTCTGCTGCTGCCATTCTCGATTTGCATGATGCCTTGAACGGGATCAATGCTCAAACTTTACGTAAAGTTCTAGCTCGCCACTATGAATGAATGAATGAATTAATTAATTTCTCTCCCAAAATTTAGTTGTTGTATCTGATTCTGTGGGCATAATAATTGTTCAAACTAGAGCTCAAATGCTTGCAGAGTGTCATTGAATCATGAGAGACCAAATCCATCAAGATTCTATGAAAGTCATACAATGGATATATGGTGGAATTCACACAATTTGCTTTTGAGTGCTGGAAGATGAATTGATGATCAAGTTGGGGAAAAGAAAATTGTTTGGGGGCTCAGGTAATCAACATCCAGTAAACGTGAGGGCAATTTCACGAGTGAGAGCACTCATGCTTGACAAGGCACAACTACAAGACTCAGAAGCAATGGTCTTGGAACAAACCCAACAAGCCATGATGACCCAATCCGAGCTTGTGATGCCACCTGGTGAGTCACATTATCAATGAGACAAAAGCTCATGATTCTTATGGTGATTTTGAATCTTCAACTTGTTGCTTCTCAACTCACAATTGTGACAAACAAACACTTTCAAGACAGATATTATGTACAAAATTTGTGAACACGTTGCTTGAAATTTGTCCCCAAAAAAAAAAACTAAAACATTTAATTATTCTTCTGCTGCCAAAATCCTCACTCATGAAAATGTATGTGGTCTTTGTATTAAAACAAAAAAAAATCAAAAATAGTGGAGGTTACAAGAGCTCTAGCAGAATTGGCAGAGTTGGTGAAATTCATTACCCACTTCAGGCTCAAGAAAGACGAGATCAGGAGTCCGAACAAGGTGATCAAAGTGGTTTCAGAAATGGAACTTAGAGCTGAGATGCGCACACAACATGATGAACAAAAACATGAGCTCACACATCACAGGTCTACTATGGGTAATTCACAACACAAGGTACAAGATCTTGAACAATTTCACCACACATCTCTATGGTTGAGGATCATGATTGGGGGGGGGTTTTTGGATCTGCTTCGCATTCTCTTGATGATCATCCTATGTCTCTATGGTTAAAGATTAAAATCAGTGGTAACTATGGATTAGCTTGGCATTCATTCTTTTGATGATCCCTTGGGTATGGAGTGTACTCCTCATGTGTGATGATCAACTTGAACACCCATTATGAATTTTTTGGGAAGATTTGTAAAGTTTTCTTTTTTCTCACAAAGTTTGGTGTGCATTTTTAGGAGTTTATTGTGCAGTGTTGAGGAATTTTGAACTTGGGTCATTTTGTTGCATTGCAGATCTGACACTAGGAATTGAACTCATGCTCTTGCCTTGTTTGAGTCAGCTGTTTGGATAACAGGAGGAGATGATGAATTCCAATGGAAGCGAGGAGAAAAAATTACAAGAATCAACTCACCAATCAGCAAATTATGAAGAGAAAGCCCTCAATTTAGATAAGCAAATCAATGCAGCACAGTCGAGAGTTTTTGAGTTGATTGAGCAATTGAGCTCCAATTATAGGGACGTTGAGAAATTGGGTCCTAAAGTACCGAAACAACAAGATGTTGAAAAACACAAACAAGCATCAGCAACAACAACAACAGCTTCATATTCTGACATTCTCAAAAAGGAAATTTTAAGACTTGGAGGTATTCAAATTTGTGAGCTTTTCAAAAAAATATTATAGAACAACATCAATAAATTTTTTGTAGTTGGCATTTGTTGTTGTAAGTTGTAACCCAATAGAATGTGAATGAGTCTTTTAGATTTTCGTGTTTCTCGAGTTAAACCCTAAACCCTAAACCCATCAACCTACTTACTAAAAAGTTGTGAAAGATTGAATGGTTTTGTTTTTTTGTTAATGTTTGACATGAAAAAAGGCTTTGACATGGATGATGATAATGAAAGAAAAAGGAGAGAAGATGTTGCCAAAAGAGTACTAAACTTCACAATACCATACACTTTTGTGTTGATTGAAATTGAATAATGTATATTGTGGATGGAAGGATAGAGGAATTTGAAGCACAATTTGCTACTATGATCTTGCAACTCATATTGATAAAAAATTTCTTGCACATTGAATGTTGCTAAATCGTTTCATAGTTGGATTGAATAATACAGGTACAAGAACTTATAAAACTAGAATCTATGCAACAAAATTCTCATCACACACGTAACTTTCCATCGGTAAGGTTGGTTTTTCTTTCCTCCTCCTCATACATATAATTTAAAAAAATTTGCTTGTCAGTGGCATGTATTGCACACATGATGAGACGTTGATATGCAAGTGCTCTATCAACAATGGTCAATCCAATTTCTTTCTTGTGGATACAATTAGGGTAAACTAACCCATCATCAAACACTAGCCTATACCATTGAACACTTTGGCCTATCTTTCTCAATTCTTGTCGATTTTTAATGTGATAAATGCACAAAGACGAAGGCTCCATCCACTCTTTGAACAACTTAAACAATGGTGCTTCTTGCAAAAATGACGAGAAACCTTACCTTAAATGTACTATGACCGATCTCTCTATCCTTTATGTTTTCAATGTTTTTCTATGCATAACACATGGATTGTTGTGTGATTAAACATTGTGTTCAGGTTCATCCATTGCTCGGACTACCAACAAATCCATTGTTGAAACTTGCTACATTTGAAGTCAATCTTCTTGTAAACAATAAGGTTAGATTTCTTTCACCAAAAAGTTTTTATCGAGTTTTAAATTGAGGAAATTGCAATGTGTATTACTTACAATTTGCATTATAATGTGGCCCAATTTTTTTAAAGAAATTTTCAAAATGGGTCTTCAAAGAGTTAGGTTGTAGTAGTGCATCCAAAAGCACCTTTTTCAAAAGGAGATGATGATGAAGATGATGATGATGATGGCAAGTCAAACTTTTTGGGTGTATGGATGTTGTTGAGAATCATTATAGGTACATCAATCCCTTGAAGTTGGTGGCCATTGGGGAGGAGGGATTTGTCAAGCAACAATTCACTATTTTCATGTGGATGAAGAGAGTGGTACTATCACATTTGAGAATTCATCATTGCCCGGCCCACAATCCTCCAATCTACTTGTTGACTTGGTGTTTACATCTCTCTCTCTCACCTCACCAAAACCTCACCAAAACATCCCATGAAAAAAAAAACAAAAATTCAATACCAAATGCATTATTTTCTTACTCTTTGAAGTACATTTTCTAGACATGAATTGTGTCCTCTTTAGTTCCCCAATAACAAACTTCAATCTTTGTTTTCAATCTTTGTTGGGCAAGGACTATTGCATTGGATCCAACTTTTGGAAGTTTTACCTTATTAGAACTAGTTTCACATTACGTGAACCGGTTTCTTTGGTGAAAGTGTTTAGACTGTTTAGATTGGAACGAATTTTTTTTTGGTGTTCAGAGTGTGAACACAATTGGTAGATGTACAACATTCTTATCTATTGGTAGGGCGAGCGTGTTTGTGATGATGCCTTGTTAAATTAGCTTTCGGAGATGGACATAAAAGAGAGAGAAACGAGGCTCAATCCAATGCTTGGGTTTTCTAGAACTTTCATGATAATGCATTATTAGTTGGTTTTTAAAATTTAAAAAAAAAATCATACAATTTTTGTTAAAAAAAAAAAACTAAAAAAAACTAGATCTTCCGTTTTAAAATTTTATAGTAACAATAATAATAATAATAATAATAATAACTTGGTGTTTCATTGTAGATGTTGTTGCCTATTGATGTGAATACATCATATGAGACAATTGAAGGTGATGTTCTTGGGCTTCATATACAGGTGCACAACACTCCTATTAACAATTCTACTAATATTGGTTGAAAAATTATTTTGCAATCTATCACTCAAAATATAAAAAAATTGTGTTTTTTTTTCCCTTCCTTCCTTCGCTCCCAATTTCACCATTTTGTCTCCACAATCTTGCATAAGAAGAAGAAAATGTTACATGCATTATTATGAAGTGGGGAAATTTACATGGAAACACGTTCGTCTATTAAGAAACCTCATATGCATAACATTAATTGAATTGACTTGATTTGATTTGATTTGATTTTGCAAATTTTAGGGTTTAGGGCACTATACTTTTTAGTGCCCTAAACCTAAACTCTAAAAAATACGAATTAATATTTTAAATATCAAGTTTTTATAGTTCTCAACCCTAATTCCTAATTTTTCAAGGTTTAAGGTCAAATTTTAAGGTTAGGACATTAAGAATTTAGGGTTTGAGGTTTTTAAACCTAAACCCTAAAAGTAGGAATTAGGGTTTTAAACATTAAATAAAACATTAAACCTTATAATTTTAAAAAAAACCCTATTTCTTAAATTTTTAAAGGTTGAAGGTTAAATTTTAAGGTTTCAAGCACTCAAAATTTAGGGTTTAAGGTGTAAAATCTAAAAATAAGAATTAAGGTCTAAAACATTAAACCGCATAATTGAAACCCCAATTCCTTTGTTTAAATTTTTAAAAAATGGTTTAAGGTTTGATTTCAACAACCATGGTGCTAATTGGGTTGGTGGGTTTTGGTCAACAGATGATTTCATCCCATGAGCAAACCGCACGAGAAATATTATATAACAATAATGTCATCCAAACGGATGAGGCCTGTTTTCTTTTTCTCTGTCTCTTTTCTCTTTTTTCTTTTTCTTTCTCTTCCACTAGTGAACTAGTAGCACACACAGGATGGATGATGTGTGAACAGAAAAACACTTTTTCATTGTATTCATGTCCCATGTCTAAACCATAGTAATTGGCTATGTAGTTAGATCCACTTGTTTTGGGTGTGAGCAGAATTTCTCATTTTTGTTCCTTTGGATCTTTTGTGTTAGTATTAAATTAATAATATTATTTTGTGAAAGTTGAGAGCTGGTTGTGATGGATTGATGATGCTCATGAAGAAAAAAAATTAAAAAATTAAAAATAATAATATAATAAATAAAATTTAATATAGTTTAATTGGATTTTAATTTAGTTTATTTATTTTTACAGTTGTTGGAGGCAATTCAAGGGCAACCCATTGACAATTTCTCAATTTGGCCCGATCTTCTAAGTTGTTGGAGATGGAAACGCACATCCAAAAATAGGTCAAAAAAAAACTCTATTATCCTTGATCTTCAAAAATCAATTGTTATCATTATTCACTTATACACACAACCCTATTACAATATATAAACCTTAAACCCTAAACCCAATATGTAAACCCACACAACCCTACTACGATATATAAACCTTAAACCCTAAACCCAATATGTAAACCCACATAACCCTACTACAATATATAAACCTTAAACCCTAAACCCAATATGTAAACCCACACAACCCTACTATGATATATAAACCTTAAACCCTAAACCCAATATGTAAACCCACACAACCCTAAACCCTACATACAACAACAAGAAGCCTTCAATTCAAACTAAACTTGAAGTTATGATCAACATATGTCTAATAAGGGACATTCATACACAAAGATAATTAATTATCGAAAGCAACAAACTACTAAAAAACCAAGCTACTAAAACCCTAAAAAAAACAAAGCATCCATGGAAATCTTCGACTTTAGGGTTTGATTCAACTTTAGGGTTTGATTGGGTCCGAGTAAATTGGATTGGGTTGTGTTTGTTTGTTGGGGTTGGCAATTTTAAACGCGTAACAACTACCTAGGTGGAGCTTGGTATGCATTCGGTGGCGGTTTTTATTCAAGAATATTTTCCCCAAACTAAGTGAGCCTTTTCAAATACTCACCATCAACCACACTAGTTAGGTAGGTATACCACATCTAGACTTTTTCAACAACAACAACAATATCTAACCTATTTGAAGATTTTTATTACAACTTTAAAAGTGAACTCTATCCATTCTACTATAACTAAAAGTTCAATGTTGTTTAGATTCAAGGTAGGATATTATTGTGAGGGCCAAAAATAATGAAATAGGCATGACATGTTTAAAAATGTGGCATTGGGGCTCAAATTCTATATAAAAAGACAAAGGTGTGTGTGATCACTAGGACCCCCCAAAAAAAATTAAAAAATTCCTCAAATCTTTTTGGGAATGTGTTCAATTGAATACTAAACCTAAAATCATATTTGAGCTTGAATGCTTTTATATAGAGGATATACATATGGTGCATTGATTTAGGGTTTAGGTTCATTTTAGCCAAAGCAATTAGGTTTAAAGCATTTGATTAGTGAACAAATTCTAGGACACCAACTTGTAACCCCCCAAAAAAAAGCCTTGAAAATATTTATAAAATTAAAAAAAAACATTCAAAAACATAGTTGAAAAAAGATGTTCATTCCATTTATAATCAAAATTTAAATATTTATCAATTTCCAAAATACATATGTATATATAAACAAGGATAATAGATTGCAAAATTCATTTTACTTATAATAACATAACAAATATATAATACCCTCCACAATGCCAAACACCAAATGCCAAATTTGCTTTTGGTAAACAACACCCTTTACTACTAGTGTGGGTAGTAGGTAGGTAGGTAGGTAGGTAGGTAGGTAAGTAGGTAGGTCAATAGGTAGGTATCAAGGGAAGAAACAAAACGTAGTGCAATGCAAGGGCCTATCCGAATTGCATTGCGAGTACCGAATGTACCTCCAATGGGTTAGGCCCGACCCATCCGAGCCGTTACTTGATTGAGATCTTTAATCTCGATGTTTACATCCGAGTCGTTGCTCGATTGGGATCTTCTCAAATGAGCCACGACAAGCTTGCAATCGGTTTTCGGTGTCTTATTCATGGGACATTTTTTAGGGTTTTTTTTTTTTCCTTAGGTGGGACAAGACATTTTTTAGGGTTTTTTTCTTTTTCCTTAGGTGGACAAGACATTTTTTAGGGTTTTTTTTTCCTTAGATGGGACGAGACATTTTTTAGGGTTTTTTTTTCCTTAGGTGGGACGAGACATCTTTAGGGTTTTTTTTTGCTTATGTGGAACAAGACATTTTTTAGGGTTTTTTTTTTTTTTTTTGGTGGGGTGGGGGCTCCTTTTGTGGTTCCTTTTTTGGATTTGCCAATTTTATTTGTGTCGGTGTAGTAGTTGTGGTTTTGGATAATGGGAACACAACAGTTACGTTCCGGAAAAAG
>Ga0116231_10011727_pt1 | contig 13300 bp, 8 predicted proteins | sample S1TSphgellanicum_2_FD_89695 | JGI IMG/M metagenome (GOLD analysis project Ga0116231, IMG submission 89695) | Host-associated microbial communities from peat moss isolated from Minnesota, USA - S1T2_Fd - Sphagnum magellanicum MG | ecosystem: Host-associated > Plants > Peat moss > Unclassified... | reverse complement strand
TTTCATGTCAAGGGACCCCAGCCAAGAAAATCTTTCATGATTTGCCCTTTGGCTAAAACCAAAACACTCATTTTTAATTTTCTTGCCTACATGGCCTTTTTGGAATTCCATACATCATATGATGAAAATCTTCAAATGGTTTGTTTGGTTCATTAACTTTCTTTAGGTGGGGATTGGGGTACTTGCCCTACATAAATTATTACTAGTTTGAAGAAAAGTTTCTTGGTAGGGAAAACAAGGCCATCCTTCCCACATACTATGAATTCATTAGAAGGTGTTTAACGCCTTGCTACATCATCTGATGAAAATCTTCAAATGGTTTGTTTGGTTCATATACTCACCTCTCCTAATAATTAGATGAAGTGCCTCCCAAGTTTTTTTTTTTTTGGGGGCAACATGCCAATTTGATTGGCCCATCACTCAAAAAAAAGAAAACTATGGAGACTCCCCAAAACAATAGGCTTTATTTTGATATAGTTCCTCCCCTTTGGCCCACCTATATAGGTGAAAGGAGGACACCATTTTCCAAGGCATGTGGGATAAAAGTGAGGTGGTATGGAGAGCATGTTGGGGAAAACATTGCAAATTTGGGGAACATATTGGAAACCCATTGGGAACTTGAAGGGAACATAGTGCAAACACATTGGAAAGCCATGAAAAATGAAAAAAGAAGTGAATGTTAGGAGCTTAAGTACTTGTAGGTGTTGTGGTGGTTGTTGTTGCAAGCAATGTCACAAGATTAGAAAATGAAGTTGACAAACCAAACACTAAAGATGCAAGGCGAGCTTACAATTTTTAAAGCTCCTTGCATCAATGCAACTAGAAATATTCTTTTACTTCTTACAAAACAAGTTGTTTGTCTAGTAATGTGAACAAGGCCATGATGTTTGCATCTTAAAAAATCATCGCCTTTTTAAAAGTAGACACCATCTTTTCATGGATTACATGCATTTGAATGCACATTATATTTTCATTGATTTTGTTCATTTTTTCTATCTATTTTACCTTCTTTGGCCCATGTGGGTGTTTTACAAGTGTGTGCTACTATTGCTAACAACCACAAAATCCATGATCTCAATGTTGCTTTCAATTGAAGGTGCACAAACTTCACACAATTGTTCATTAATGTCACTTGGGAAGGTCAACCTTTTCAATGGCACTAGTTTCTTCAAGTTGCCACACATATTCGCCCACTTGGGCACGTCCTTGAACACCAACCAACAATTTATAAAGGTGAAGCTCATGTGTTTTGGATGTTTCAACTTGTAAAGCTCCATTGCCTTCAGCAAGGTGTCATTTTGAAAGCTCTCAAATTCATTCATTGCCACTACAACCACGTAACACCCACAAAACTTGGCAACATCATTTTTTTACCCCCATTATGTTTCCAACGATCTTGCAAGTCGTTCAAAGACTTTATTTTTGTTGTAATATTCAAACACCCTATCCCAAAATGTGTTATTTGTTTTTACCGTTCCTTATTTTTGGATCTTGGCTGAGGTGCATGACGCTTACACAAAGTTGGCATTCTTCTTCAATGACGAAGTTCTTACCCTTCTTTGATATGGATGCTTGTTAGTTGGGGTCCGCAATTGATGTTACAATAATTGCTAGCACCACATGGATTTTAGTGCATTGCCAACATGATGCCATTAATTTGCCATAAATATTGATTTGTGGGTCTATATTTTATTGCAAATTTTCAAATGAAATAAGGTTTTTTACAAATACTAGTTTGGTTTTGAAAGGTTGGAGTGAACAACGGGGAAAGAAAAATAGTTATTAACATTAAGTTATCATTAGTGTTGTGTTTCATGTACCCTAGTGGAGATGTTCTAAAAACATTGATGTTCCTTTCATGTCACATAATGTGGTCTTCAAATTATTTAAAGGGATCCCTTTTAAAGGTTTCCAACAATAGTCACACAAATTGTTCAAAGACCTTTGCTATAAGGTTTTGAGGTAAATCAACTTATTATAATAAGAAATACATAAGGATTATATACCCAAACATGTCACCTCATGAAAATGGAGGTGTTGGGAGAGATGGTTATTCAAGATATACTTCATGATTAAAGAAAACTTGTTAATTGACAAAATCTTGGTCGCAAGTAAGTATGACAAATTGTAATTTTGGATATAAGTAGAGTGGGTTTGCAAGAAGTGGCATCCGAATTGAAAAATTCTTTGAAATTATACATGATTCAAGTAGGTGGTTAATAAAAAGGGATATTAAATAAATTATTTTCATATTTTCATTATTAACCAAATTTGCTACATTTGTTTATGGATGACCCTTAGTTTAGTTACATCACAAATTTGAAAAAAAAAATAGTGTGCACATTAAACAAATTTCATATCACTTAAAACTAAAATAATCCCACAAATAACCCACATGGAAACATAAATTGAATAGGTTCATGCTATAGGTTAGACGTCATGGCCATAGAAAAAAATTCTAAAAGGGATTAAAAGTAATGACAAAGGTAAAGAGGAAGGTAGCAAGTGGCGAAACTTGGTATTTGCACACATTTGATGAGATTCTATGCTAGTTGGCCCATAATTCAGTAAATTACATAAGTTGTGTACTTTATCTTAAAAAAGATCATTACTCGATATAATATCATGTGGTTTTATTAGTTAGTTATTGGTGAATCCAAATTTTTTTATTTTTGGGGGTGTGATGGGCTCATTGATTATCAAAAAAAATATTTTGTAAAAATATTTGCAAATATTTTTAACATATTTGGAGGTATGTTCCCAAAGTGTATTATGTCATGAATAATCTTTTGTGCATTTTGTTTTTTGAAATGCCAAATTTGACACCATGTATTACATGGTTTTCTTAAAATAAAAATTTGTGTCAACTTTTATGTTTAGTAATACCGTCAAAATAGGGGAGTTTGGAAGTAAACGCCCTTCCACCTCCACAAAAAAAACGTGGCAAAACATGTTGAATATAATTTTAAAACACAAGGAAACAAATTGGGAACACCATCAAAAACATTATTAAGAACATGTGGGGGAACAAATACCCTAAACCCAACCAATATTCAAGGTTCCAACTTCTTGCCCCCACTCCTTGTCCTTTCCTTGGTCCCACTTTGCAAGAATTTGCCATGCATATATTTGTTCATCTTATTGAATGCTTAAAATAAATTACATTGTTATAATTTATTTCACCCTACATTATTTCGGCTATTTATAGCTATTCTTAATTATTTTTGTTTATTTTTAGCTATTTCACCCTAGGTTTCTTTCGATTATTCTAAGTTATTTTTGGTTATTTTATGTTACTTCTAACTATTTCAGGTTATTTCATCTTAGGTTATTTTCAACTATTGTAAGTTATTTTTGGCTATTGTAGGCTATTTCATTTTAGGCTATTGTGGCTATTATAAATTATTTTTTGCTATTGTAGGGTATTTCACTTTAAGACATTTGTGGCTATTATAAGTTATTTTAGGCTATTTTAAGCTATTTTATCTTATGTTATTTTCAACTATGTGGAATTATTGAAGGTTATTTCACCTTATGTTATTGTTGAATATTTTAAGTTATATTACCATAGGTTATTTATGGTTGTTTTATTGGTGGCTATTCTATTAGTGGCTATTGTCGGCTACTTTATTGTAGGCCATTAGTGGTTATTTTATTGGTGGCTACTAATGGTTATTGTATTTGTGATTATTAGTGGCTATTTTATTAATGGCTGTTGATGGTTATTATATTGGTGGCTATTTTTGGTTATTTTTGGTTATATTATGACTATTGGTGGTTATGTTATTATAAGTTATTCTTGGATATTCCACAATATTTGTAGTTATTTTATTATATGTTATTTTAAATATTTTTTCATAAGTTATTATTGGTTATTCTATGTTATTTTACATTAGGTCATTATATTATATTTGAGATTATTTTAAGTTGTTATACTTTAGATAAAATAACTTATAATAACATAAAAAATAAAATGACCTTGAATAACTTAAAATATAATTTAAAATAAAATAACATAAGGTATAACCTAAAGTTAGTTGAATAATTTGATTTAAAATAACTTTAAAAACCTATAATAAGCTAGTTATGATACTTCATAATGGAATAACATATAATAATTTAAAGTATAACAATTTATAATAACCTATAATAATTTATAATAACTTAGGGTATAAATTAAAATAACTAAAGTAATATAAAATGATATAGGGTATACCATAAAATAACATAGGGTATTTAAAATAACTTTAAAATAAACATATATATCACAGTAAATTATAATAATGAATTATGTCAATTAGTAATGAAGCATGATGTTTGCATAATGATACTATAGTGAAATAATTTAACCAGGGTGAAATCACTAAAGTGCACTGAACTTATTTCACTTTTAAGGTCCCATAATGATTTAGGTTAATGAACCACACCCCATTTTTGTACTACTATGTATACTTTGATAGTGGGGGAATCAAATTGCATAAAACAATGCAAAATCGCATGTGTTATAAAAATAGGCCAAACAATGCATTGAACAAAGCTCAATTAAGGACGTTTATGTTTCCCTATAATCATCCCTTAAAGTTATAGCAATGCAACTATAAAAGGTTTAATAAATAAGGGCAATAAGCAAGGGTGCCAAATAAGGGAAACTTATAAATAAACTACATGTACTATAAAAGAAGATGTGGCCAATTATGCCAAATAAACCCTTAGTTGTATCATGAGCCCAATTCACCTAATAAAGTTGGCTACTATTACCCCATGAACATGGTCGTCATTAGTTAAGTAGATTGTTTAATGAACGATGTTTTTTCTTTCAATTTGTGATGTAGTCAAAGTGATGATCATCCACACAAAGATTTACCTAAATTTGATAATAAGAAAATATGAAAGCAAAAAAAAATCTAGCATTTTTGGTTACATGTTGTAACTTAATAAAAAAATTGTTGATTTTTTGAAAAAAAGATTGGTGACCAAGAAATTCAATGAACATTAAATTTTCACCAATTTGAAAAAACACTCACCATTTGGTGAAATTTCAACCAAAAAAAAGTTAGCTTCCTAACAAACTTTCCATGATACACCCCCACTAGTCACAAATTTGCTTGGTTAGCAATTAGCAAAAGCCATGCACATGTAACATGTTTGAATTAACCCCACTTGCCTAGTTTCACATTTAAAAACCTACTTAAACCCCCATGTGAACAAGGGGTTCTTTGGGCATGGTAAACTAGGTACGGTTGACAACTTTAAAGTACAACCTACAAATTCAAGAGGCTTTGAAAAAAAGGTTTCAAAAAAAGCTTAGGGGAGATTTGAGGTTCACACTATGGAATGAAATTTTGTTGTTATGAGTACATTTATTTTTTAAAAATTTCTCCACAAGCTTGAAATACTCAAGTCATGGTGAAATACATTTGTGATTGTTTTGGAGTCTTTTCACAACCTTTGTAATAAAAGAAGAACCTTTATGCCCTTCTAGAAAAAAACCAACAAAATTATTCAAGGAAGAGATTCACCATCCATGCTTATTGGTAGAAGCAAAAAAATTTCACCTGAGTTTTTTTTTACATCATGTTGTGCATTAATTGTCCTATGCATAAAGAATTTGCATTGTGAAAGACTTGCATTTGTGCATAGAGAACTTGCACTATGGAAGAATAGATCAATGTTAATATTTTTGATGCCAAATAATATTCATCTTCCATGATTACTATAAAAACTGAAATGTTTAAACCTTAATTTCTATGTGCATTAATGTGTTGTGCAACATAGAACTTGCATTGTGCATTATGTATGAACATGTCATTTTATAGATTCTTTACATTGGGAACATTACTACAAATGTGGGTGCAATTCACTAGTCCATGTTCATTAGATTAGTGGATTCACTATTTCTTCACTAGTCCCTGTTCACTACAACCAGTGAATTCACTTGGCGTACATGGACACCTTTTGTTGTAGTGGAGGGAGGAATTAAAGACAATCTTGGTGGGTTAATGTTTTTGCCCTTAAAAACATGTTTTTTAATGGTGGGAAAGAAAATTACATTGGTTTTGTTAAGGCAAAACAAATTTGGTTGGTAAAGAAATTATATGTTCATTTCTAGCTACTAATAGATGTGTTAACAAGTGTATTCATTAACACTTTGCCTTCGTTTAAATGCAAAAAAAATCATCTGCATGGGGCAAATGGTCCATCAATATTCCTTCAAATTAAACATAAAAACCTACCATTAGAATCAACACATTTACCTCTTAATGAAATAACAGTTCATGGGGGAGCTTAAACATGCATTTCCTCATTGTAAAAACCTTCATTGAAAGTCGTAGTATAGTTTGGGGGACTTCCCCAACCATAATTTCCCAATCTTGGATATTTATCATAATTTTTTTGAAGGTGGGGGAAATTACATGTGATATGCCTAGGGTAATGGAAATTTGTTGTAAAATGATTTGCAACATTCATTTGAATGCATCTAGGTCATCCTTGTGATAGAGCACACCTTGATTTTTATGAAGGGGAAAACATTGCTATAAATGCCTTCCACCTAAGACCACATGTTCCACTTTTTATTCACAAGGTGGAAGGCACTAATAATAGTGCCTATCCTTATATGTATTGCACCCATTTGGGTATGTAAATTATGGGTTTGAAAATTCCAATACCCAAGTCCTTCCAAATTCCAATGTGGGAATATCCAATACTAAACAATGGTTCAAAATTCAAACCTTTTCAATCCAAAAGAGATATTTGTGAAATCCCAACACTAATTCTAAACTCTTTCCAACTTCTAAACATACCTATCCAACAACAAAAAAAATTGTGAAAAGTCCAATACCAACTTTAAATGTTCAGTCAAACATTCAAACCTTGTTAATCTATGAAAAAATTGTGCTCTTCTAATGACTAAAATACATTAATGAATGTGCCCATAAAAAACATCCAATTTTCTTACATGAAACATAACCGGGCTAGTCCTTTTACGGTTGTTGAGGTAGGGTTTATGTGGTAGAATGTTATGTAATTTGGCAACCTATTCTCTAGGATGTCACAAATTGCAATGTCCAATTTGAACATTTTAAAGTTATTCTCTTAATTAGGATAGGCAACCACCTATTAATATGTAATCGTTGTCATCATTTGACTTGTAATGTGAATCAATAATGAAGGAAATGTTTGAAATGTGAATCATAATGGGAAAATTTAATCCTTGAAATGTGAATTGATGGTGGGGAAAATTGGCTACATTTAAAAATAAGCCTTGGTTCAACCTATTACCATCCAATAAAACAACAATTCACACTATTGGGATAGTTACATCCCTGGGTAGATTGGGCTTGGTAGAACATAATACAAATAATATTGGAAACACACAATATGAATAAGAACATCTTGGTTGGTGAATAGGTGATGCACCCCCAAATGTTTACCATAAGGTGGTAGGGTAACTTTTCAATACAATGTGATGTGAAAGACTTGAAAACCTTGGGCACGTTTTTTAATTCTTCACATTTGGGGGTTAAAGGGGTTTACTTGAGCTTTGAGATGGGACTAGGAAAAACTCTTCAGTTGAGTTCACAAACATGTCAAAATGCATTAACAAAAAAAAAAAAGGTAATTTATGCACTTGGGACCAAATTGGGTCACAAACTCATTTTAAATTCATATGGCCGAAACTTGGGAGGAGCCATCACTTCCTCCCTTATAGTATATTCTAGGAATAATCATGGTGGTTGCATTGAAATGGCCAAAATTCCTATGAGGCCCAAAATTGGGACACATAATGTTTTAAAATTTTGAAGCCTCCTAACTTTTTCAAAATAGGTTTGTTTTAACCCATTATCTATAATTCTCAAAAAAATCTTTCCAACTCCATGTTGCATAATGCATTGGAGGTCATTTGGCCCCTATTTTTAAAGTTTTATTGGTTGAAAGTCAAATTGTCAATTTGATTCCTGACATTTCCTTTAGTTACAATTCTTAATTCATAGCTCCAAATGGAGAATGCAAGATTTCTTTCATATTTGTCTTTTAATTTGGTATAAAGAACTTTTGATTTGGACAAGGTTTACCACTTGCACTTTCATCCCAAAAATTTGAAACATTTTTGGATTTCCAACTTTAAAGTGAGAGTTCATGTTAAGAGTCCTAGGAGTGCATCCCTTTGACTCTCACAATGTGTTTAGGTTCCTTTTTTGTATTAGCTTGTTTTTGACATGCTCCCTCTATCATGAAGCTTTTAGTTTTGATTATGGTTTGTTTTCCATTTGGAAGCACCATCCAACTTCCTTCACCTTGGGAAAACATTTTGTTGTCCCTCCCAAGAGTTGGTCATGCACCCATGTTAGGGTTGCAACATTTATCCCTTAGTTTTAAAAAAGGTCAATTCCTTCATTGATGTTATGTGGTACATTTATGAACTTCCCATTTTTCATGCATTTTGGTGGAGGTTTTTTTCATCAACACTTCTCATGCCAAGCTACTTAAAAAATAATTTCAATTCGATTTCAATATGATAGTTTGAAACTTGTGTTGCAAACCCAAGATAAGGTTTGCAATCTCCTCTTGACCTTGGACTTACATTTAGTGATTGAATCCCATTGATATGGAAAGGAACCCTAGTTGGGCCTCCCCATGTTCCATTGGGGTAGTCTTTCTCATGATTCTCACAAATTGGTTATATGCCCATGTTTGTGTTGTGACATTTTACCCCACTAAAAGAATGTCAATGTCCTTATTGACTTTATGAGATTTGGTTTCAAATCCATCTCCTATGGTCATACTTGAAGGCTAAAGCTTCAACTCCTTTCGCAACATGGTTTCATGCTTTCATAAGTTTTTGTCACATGGGTTGTGACAATAGGAGTTGGAAATAAGCCCATTTGGTGGCTCAATGTTTTATATGGTTTTCACCATTTCCATTCCAAGTGAAATCAAGGAGCAAATGAAACCTTTCTTCATTAAAATCAAAGCGTTAAATTGCACCAACACCCATTGCTATGAACAAAAGGTCTACAACCCCTACATGGAAGAACATTAAATTGCAACATGGAAATGCCACAAAAGTTCAATCCAAGGGCAATGTCATTTGAACAAGTTTTTCAAATTGGACAATTGTGTTTATAAGGAGAACGAAAGTTGTGCAACTTTTCATACAATCATTTAATGCATAGGACTTGGGACAAGACTAAAATATCTATTGATGATGTTTGTTTTGGGTTTAATGGTTAGCCATTGGAGCATAGTGGAAAAGTTGTTTTCCCTCTGGACACTTATTCACATTTTCAACCATCATGTTTAAATTGCCTTTAATTATAGACATTGTCATACTTCCACATTTTGTTATAGATTTGTTTCATGTTTGACACCCACTTGAGTTTATACTATCATGTGAGTCTAGGTTAAAGCAACTTTTTGGAACTACACTCCATTACCATGTGTTGAGAGAAATTGGTTTCGCCCACCCTCATTGCAACAATTGCATGTTGGGGATGGAGGTGAATTAAATGTTAAATGGGGACAATTTTTAATTTGTTGTTGTAGAATTTTGTGAGATGCTTGACCCTAGAAATGGTGAGAATGTTGTCAAGTTCCTTGGGAGGTAGTAGGCATAGTACTTGCTCCTAATCACATGTTGTTGTCGCCATAGTTACAATGGTGGTTGTAGCCCTATGTACAAGTTTATCTTTCACCATATTATTTGTTATTTTTGCTAATCATAATAGTGGAAGGGGCATGGCACCATAATCCTCGTGTTTGGGCAAAGTTATCACACGTGTTATTTTGTTGTACAAATTTTCTTTCAAGCTTTGAAGTTCATACATGCACACCAATTAGTTGCACCAACTACCTTTGATGTAACAATAAAATCCCTATGTTGGTGGTCACATTCTTGTTTGTGTTATTCTTCCTTTTGAAACATCTATTGGTTAAGTTCAATTAAAGAATCATACACATGAAGATTAAGGCAATATTGACCCATAGGTCAATCAATCTCCATGGAGTTTACTTTCAAGATTTTGGTTACAATAGGCATACCAAATGCATAAGAAAATATTGTAGCCACAAGACTACTTTGCATATCTTTTGGTTATATATTCCAGTACACTCAACTTGAGTGGGGCAAAAGCAATTTGAGGAAGAACAAATCAAGTTTTTATTATAATATATTAAATTTTTATAGGATTTGTTTTGTGATCAAAACTCAACTTTATATGAACAAAATTCTAGTTTTTTTGTGAGTTTAGGGGCTTTATTCCCATTGTATGTTTTTGTAATTTCATCTTTGGTGTTATAAGATTCCAAGACATTATAGGGGTGTGGAGGTGTGGTTGATGCCAATTTTGTTACTTTCAAATTGTACTTAAGCTTATTATACTCGTGCAAGTTTGTAAGTAGGTTTGACTTTACTTTGTGTGCATGTTTTCATGTATGTGATTTTGTTAATTTGATGTTGTTAGCCAAAGTGAACCAACACCCACCAACACATTGGTTCGGAAAAACTCATTTTAGGTTTCATTGGGGCAAAACCCAACCAAATGTTTTGATGATAGTAGGTTGGGTTCTAGTTTGATTTAAGAACAAAAAAGGAAAAAAATCCCTTTATTTTTCCCCCTTTTCTAATCTATTGACCCTACCTACCCAAAACCCCTCCTACCTACTAACCATCCTTGTTATTGACCTTAAGTATAACTACCACATTTACCTATTAACCCTACTTACCTACTAACCAAACTAGCGGCCTCCTTAGTTTTGCCATTGCCTTTCAACACCACCCAAGTGCCATTACTCCTCATGTTGTTATTTAAATCCTATTCTTGTTGCTCCTCTAACATTGCCCACCCATCCATCCTTTTTCGACCACCATCTCATTGCATAGTCAAATTCTCCCTCTTTCTCTCTCATAAGCAACAAGGTGACATTAACAACAACTTGCAACTCATTGTCATTAAAAGGTTTCATTAAGAAAAAAACTTGATGAAAAGGAACTACAACTTGTAATTAACTTTAAAAACACACAAGTTCCACAAAACAACAAATTGTGACTTGTCATAATCATTTTATTTTTGTTGTTGTTGTAAGTACCTTGTAGTAATGATGTTGAACACCAAAGTTGTCATTGTTGTTTGTTTTCTTTAATAATAATTGCAACAAGGTTGTGGCATCAATGATAAGCACCATGCTTATTGTTGTGATTTTTTGTTTTTTTCTTTATGTTTTATTGTACAAAATGAAGCGGTGCATGTTTTTTGGGTTAAAATTTTTAATTTCTTTTTTGTAGGATAAACATTGATAAGATTTTAAACACCTCCTTGCAAGTAAGAAAAATCTCCTTGTTAACTTACTTGTTATTCTTTTTGTTTTTTTGTATGTTTTTTTTTGTAAGAGTAGGAAGTGGGTGGCAATTGCTTGTTTTATGTTTTCTTGCAATCAACTCACAATGAAAACAATAAACATGATGCTCATCACCATCGTTAGTTTTTTTTGGAGTTTTTTTGCATTATGTCAAGAGGGCACATTTTTTTCAGGGACAAGTTTCGACCTTTGAACATTGCTACACTTGCTTCCTTGCAAGTAAAAAATCTCATGTATGGGAGTGAAGTTCAACAAAATAATTAGTGCAATCATTGATTTGCATGAATCTAAAATAATTCATGGATAATATGTCCTTATATCGACCCATTTTTTTCTTTTTCCTTATTTGGTTTAAAGTTTATTGGAATGCCCATGATAACGATGGGTTGTTGTTCAAATGCAAACTTTGTGGGATTAATAAGGATAAATTTGTGGCGATTGTGGTTTATTTCCATCTAGGTTATCATCACATCTATATTTGGCGTGCCAAAATTGATGTAGCAAAGGCAGCAACAACCTATTGTTAACCAAATGGGATGGGCAATGTGGACCATAGTTTAGAAAAAGTTTCTCCCCAAAATAAGTGGTTTTCATAAGTCCATGTGTATGGGTATTGTATGATACAAAACCATTTCCAAAACACAATACCTATATCCTAGGGTAGACCAAAAATGCCCCATGAGATATTCATATTGATTTAAAGATTTTTTCAATGTGCATGGTAGACCTTGCAAAACTTTAAATAATTTTAATGGCGGATGCCTCCAACATTCATAAATATCAAAACATATACAAATGAATTTTTTTAAAAAATAATTAATTATGTTTTAAACTTTAAATCAAATAAAATGGAAAAAAATAAAAAGTAAAAAAGTCAACCTTAGATTTAAAAACCAATTAACCCAAAAAATAAAAAAGACCTTAAATAATCTTAATGGTAGATCCCATAAACCTTGGCAATTATAGAAACAAATCTAAATGCAAAAAAAATGTTTTATAACATTTAATTATGCCCTACATTTCAAAGCTAATTAAATGGGAAAAAAATAATGAATGTAAACATTAACCTTAGATTTTAAAGACAATCAACTAAAATAAATAAATGCAAAAAATCCTAACAACTTACAAACATATATACAAATGTAATTTTTTAATAATAAATCATTACGTTTTACATTTTAAGGATAAATAAATGGAAATAAATTAATGAGTGTAAGAGTTAACCATAGATTTAAATGAAAAAATGAATGAAGGAAGAAGTATTTATGTTTTTTTGGTATAATTTTTTCAACTTGAAACTTTCTCCATTTTCTTTCAAAAGAGATAAAATGAATGTGTTTTGCTCCATATATGTCTAAATAAAAATTCCCCCCCAAAATCCAATTTAGGGTTGATTTTAATTAATATAAAAAGGTGAAAGATTCATAACTATTTATCATGATGAAAACCCTTAAATGTAAACCATATAATTTAAACTTGTATATCATTCAAATAGGTAAAATGACTTGTTAAATTTATTGCCCTTTGTTTAATTAAATTATGTACTGACATTAAGTACACCATGCATTAAATAGCCCAAAACATAGGTGGAGCTATAATATTAATGTTGAACAATGGACTACAATTGCAATACCCACATTTAGGGTTGCCATTTATTGGCATTGGGTGTTCAAATATGATTAAAGTGGCTATTAATATGTTCAATGCAATATATACTTGCATATTTTGTATATTATACATTGGCACATGTTGGCATTATGTAAGTGGTAGGTGGGTGGGTGGGTGGGTGGATAGGTAAGTAGGTGAATAGATTGATGCGGGGGGGGGGGGGGTGGATAGGGAGATGGGTGGGTAGATTGGGGGGGGGGTAGGGATGTAAAAACACACAAAAGTAGACAAATAATGGGTGGGGTAGGTAAGGGATAAGGGGGAAAAAAAATAA
>Ga0116231_10011725_pt1 | contig 13301 bp, 16 predicted proteins | sample S1TSphgellanicum_2_FD_89695 | JGI IMG/M metagenome (GOLD analysis project Ga0116231, IMG submission 89695) | Host-associated microbial communities from peat moss isolated from Minnesota, USA - S1T2_Fd - Sphagnum magellanicum MG | ecosystem: Host-associated > Plants > Peat moss > Unclassified... | reverse complement strand
TCAATTTTTTATGTAAAAAATTACCCTTTGTGGTCAATTTTTTATGTAAAAAATTACCCTTTGTGGTCAATTTTTTATGTAAAAAATTACCCTTTGTGGTCAATTTTTTATGTAAAAAATTACCCTTTGTGGTCAATTTTTTAAGCTTTTATGTACTTTTACTCGCTTCAAAACTATGATGCCAACACATAGCTTTATTAGTAACATTATGTTTGTGACTAGCATATTTTCCACATTTTGAACCATCTTCATTTTCTATTTCACATAATACTTTTTCTTCTATAATTTTTTTAAGGAGTTGGCGATTGTCTAATCTTATTATTTTTGGAGGTTTTATTGCCTCTAATATCTTAAAATATTTTTGAATTTCAATATCGAGTGTATTATCTATTTCTATATTGATATGGTTGTTTTCATTATCTTTTATGAATTTTTCTATTGCATTGATTATATCCATTGAATGAATATAATTCATTATTTGGTTAAATATTTTTTTTTTCAAATTTTAATTGGTTAACTATATAGAACCATACAACCTTGAGAGAATTTATTTTTTTATTAGATGGGTCATATGAACCATATCCTTTATAAGATCTATTATTCTCGCTATTATCTATTATTAATACATTTAATTTATTATGTACATAAATAGATTTATTCTTTTTTATTTTATCTTTACAATTATCGTCAATAACTATCATAAATATCGCAATGATTATTAATTATAGTTATATTTTTTGATATAAAATAAATCAATTTTTTGCTTTTAATCATCTTCATCATTATCTGTGGATGTCTTTGCTGATTTTGCCTTTGCAGCTTTCTTAGGTGCTTTTGCTTTCGGCGCTGCTTTTGCCTTTGGTGCCGCCTTTGCCTTAGCTGCTTTTGTCTTTGGAACTGGAACATCCTTTGGTGAATCATCATGATCTGATTCTGCACCAGCATCTTCCTCTTCTGTTTTTTTATCATCATCTTTATCATCCTCATTATCTGATCCAGCAGCATCATCATTGACATCATTTAATAATTCTTCACTTGCTGAATATAATGGTTTAACTGTTTCGAATAACTTCCTAATTTTTGAATATGTTTCTTTCTTTTTCTTTTCCAATTCTTGAAGTTCCATGGCTAATTCTGTACTTCTCTGTGCATATTCATTATATTCAGTATGTAATGATTTGAATTCATTAAGTGCTTCGCTGTTTTCAGGTGCTTCGGTATTTGGTTCAGAAGCAACAGTAGCATTCTTTGTTGTTACTGTTGCAACGGCTTTCTTCGGAGCTTTCTTTGGTGGCATAATTGAGTAATAATGTTAAAGTATTGAGTTCAAACAATAATTAAATCAATTTTTTATTCATTTAAAAGGAATAATGAATAAAACGAATAAAAAGGAATAAAAACGAATAAAAAGGAATAAAAACGAATAAAACGAATAAAACGAATAAAACGAATAATTGATCTATGATTCGATGATTGATAATTATTTATTATAATTTATGGTCCAATAAAAAAGGAATAAAACGAATAAAAAACGAATAAAAACGAATAAACCGAATATCATGAATATTTTTATTATTGATCCATAATAGATGATTTATTTTTAATTAATAAAAAATACGGTCTATTAAAAAAACGAATAAAAACGAATAAAAACGAATAAAAAGGAATAAAAACGAATATGCTTCCATTTTTGGATCATATATTTTTAAAATAATTACATTCAATAAAATCAGTCTAAATGGTTAATAATAGTTAATAAATCCCTCAAAAAATTCTTTGATTTTAACAAAATTTCACTTTCTAAAATTACTAATCCATTGATCCGCAATTGATGATAAATAAATAATTAATAAAACTGCAGTCTACCCAAAATAAAATTTCAAAAAATTATAAAAGTATTCGTGAAAATTTTTTTTAACTCTCAAAATTCTTGAGAGTTTTTTTATAAAAAGTCAAATTAATTTTAAAAAAAATGTTTTTTTCTTTCAAGCAATTATCCAAATTATGAGACAGAGCAGAATGCTATATTTCGTAATTTTATCACATTGCTTTACATCATTTTTTCGTAATATCCTATTTATCACAATATGGTATAGCTATTTCATAGTGATTCATATTGTATGTTATAAAAAAATCTCAAACAACTCCCTCTTTCATATGAGCTTCATAAACTGGATGTCCGGGAGAATATACTATAAACCCGGTCGCATGAATTCTCATACCATTGAATCCGATGAATGCCTCGTCAAGAGAACTACTAACAAATGGACCAAAACCATAATCATCCACTCGTTTTAGAGGATCCAAATTACAAATCATTAACCCTTTCATATGTTTCCACCACATGCAAAACTTTTCGAACGTGTAAATGGCAACAATGTTTTGCGCATTGTCTTCATCACTTGCTGTCAACAAATCAATGACAGCACATTGGACATCATGTGTCTGCTTTTCCCACAAGTTATACAGATCGAATAGATTATAATTGTTTTCTATCCATTGTCGGAATGCTAGAGCTACACTTACAGGTGTTTCAGAAGAAACCAACTCCTGCGGACCAGCATTATTGATGAAGGAAGAATCCATTGGCATCTTGTAAGTTTTAAAGACAATCCATCATATTTATTGGATATAACAATAAAATGAATTTTCAATTTTTTCTTATGTAGTATTATAATGCAGAATATAAGTCAAGTAATTAAGAAGGTTCATCATAATAATTTATCTCAAAATGCAAATACTACTAAATTAATATCAAAAACATCATCTAGAATAGACCAATTTATTAATTCAATCCATACACATAGTATTGATGCAAATATTATAGCAACAGGACAGACTCAGATTATGAAAGATTTTAATATAATTACATCTAGCATTCCTGGGGCAAGTGTTATTTTACCTGTCATTGATGACACTAATTATGGAAAAATAATTAGAATAGTAAATAAATCAACAAATAATATAAACTTGTTACCTGCTTCCGGACAATCATTATTGGGTGCTCAAACAAATATCCCATTTTCCTTACCTAATAATGGGTCAATAACTTTAATTTCCCTCGATAATTTATCATGGACTGATTATGATAGTGGTACATTATCTGATATAGTTAAAGGAATCAGTAATTTCGAAGTTGGTACCACTGATAAATTTGGCAGAAGACAAATATTATATTCCGGAACCAATTCATCGGATCCAAACAATGATTCAGGAAATTATTCTAATACCGGAAATATACTCCGGTTAGGATCATTCATACCAGATGGTGATATTTCTAATGTTATTTCGGAAGGTATTGTTATTTATGGACTTCCATCTAATTCCAAACCAATGGCGAATAATAGTATCGGATTGGCAAGAATTCGTCCTGGATCTCTTCAAATCAGAGATAATATCGGTAACGGGACATATGATATTTTTCGAGCTGATAAATATCTATTAACTTGGCGAGAAGGTGGAGGAAATATTGATCGCATTAAGGTTGATCCAATTAATACAGTCTTCAATAATAATATTGTCGCCAATCAAAATGTTGTTAGAACAGTTGATATAGGTAATAATAAAGGATCTGGATATCAAATAAATAAATATTTTACATTAGTTGAATCAGGTACAACTGGAGTAGTTCTACCTGCTCAAACAGTAATTGGATCTGAATATGTAATTAAAAATTTGAGTGGTGATACAATTAATATATATCCAAATAACAATCAAACAATAGATGAAATGAATAGTATGATTTCTTTATCATCGGGTAATTCATTGAGAGTAATTGTTGGTAAAAATAATTCTTTTTATGTAATTTAATTTTTCACTATCCAAATGCATAATCCAATAATAATCAAAATTAATAATATTATTATACCACAACAAATCCAATTACTTATATTCATTGATCTCAATATATTTTTCAAATTATTTCCTAATTTATCAGTTTTATCTCCTCTATTTAATTCACCCATATGACTATGAAGATCTACTACTATCTCATCCTGTTTTTTTATTTGAGGTTCATCTAAATGAACATCTAGTAATATTTCATCTGGTTTTCTTGGTTGATCATCGTCGTCATCGTCGTCATCGTCTTCTTCTTGTTTTCTTATTGGTTGATCATCTAAGGCAGCAGCGGAAAAGGAGCCATATTTTGATGGTCTAGCCATTGTAAGCGATTGATTTTATTACAACTGATATAATATAATAAAATCAATTTTTTGCAGCATTGCTTTTATTGCAAAAAATTTGAAAATACTTTGTTTTATTATATATATTCTCTCTATCTTATTATGGTAGATTTACCAAATGAGATAACCTTATATTTATATAGCTATATGGATTTACAATCGTGGCATTCATTTAGACAAACGAGTAAAAAATGTAATTTATGGGCGAGAATATGAAAATGAAAAATATATTGTGCAATATGCTTCATTACGTTTTGGACATTATATTGATAATTATTATTTCGAATTTGATGTATGTGATAAAATAGATAATAATGGAAGAAAATATAGATTACGTAAGTTTAGTGATGATATAGGTAGTATAATTTTGTTTGCAATTAAATCTGGACATATTCATATTATTGAATTCATCCTAGGATATTATCCACAAATAAAAAACGAAATATCTCGACAGATTAGAATCGCTATAAATTATGATCAAAAAAAGATAGTTAAATATTACAAAGATAATGTGTATTATTTTGAGAATATAAGAAAATTTATATCAGACCATATGTACGATGTGGATATTAAAACTAAGATTAAATATTTTATGTATTTAAATATAGAAAATATCAAAGATCTAATTTAGACAACATTCATTTTTTGTTTTTTCTACATTCATTATTTCTATTTTAGGTGTTACGGGGATATCTTTAATATTTTCAACTATTGTTTTAATTGTATCATCAAATAATTCAGTAACATTTTCATTATTTTTTGCGGATGTCTGATAAAATTTAATACCATATTCATCAGCTAATTTTTGTCCCATTGCTGTACTAATTACCATTTTATCCTGCTCATCAGCTTTATTACCAACCAATATTTTAATAATTGGATCCGCCGCATTTCGATATAATGAATCTATCCACATACGAATATTGTTAAATGATTCAGCATCTGTAACATCATAAACTAGTAATATTCCCATCGCTCCTCTATAAAAAGCTGTAGTAATAGATCTAAATCTTTCTTGTCCGGCAGTATCCCATATTTGTACTTTAATATGCAAATCATTTATTATCATCCTTCTTATTTTAAAATCAATTCCGATAGTTGATATTAACTTCTTACTAAATTTATCTTCATCATATCTTAATAATAAAGAACTTTTTCCGACTCCTGGATCACCAATCATTACTATTTTGATCAAATAATCGTATTCATCATTCATTTGTATTTAAGTAAAACATATATAATAATTTTATTTAAATTCAAATTTTTATGTATAATTTATCCAAATCAATATTATGCTTTATGAATTTTTTGTAAGCTTTATTATATTCTTCCAACCATTTATCATAATAAATGAAATCTATTTTATTTTCCTTTATCCTATTTTCTATTTTTTCTCTTCGATCTTTACTTTGAACTAAATCCCAAGGTTTGATCCTCCAACTATAATGCAAACAATAAGCATCTTTAATAGAATAATTAAATAATTTAATTCTATCAGTTAGTCCAACTTGATAATTATACTTAAAATCTAAATTGGTCCATTTTCCTGCATACCTTAAACTTAAATAGTCTTGTTCCGGATTTTTAAATTTCATAAAACGATTTTTTTCAATGGTGATATCTTGCATGATTGAATCATATTCATCAATACTGGGTTTTAATAACATTACACCAGCATTTATTCCTCCAATTAATCTATTATTATTCACAATCAAATTTTTAGGGATTTTTTGACCATTTTGAATTACACCTTTCCTAATTGCAGCAGCTGGTGCATCCATTTCAAATAGATGATCCATATTTTTAGTAACTAAAATATCAATATCTATCATAATTATTTTTTCATATTCGATTAATTTCAAACATTGTAACTTGGTAAATACATCTTTAAATCTACTCGATTCGTAATCTTTAATTATATTTTTATCTATATTAACATAATTAATCGGCATGACTTTTTTATATATCTTTTTAAGAGCATGGATTTGATTATCTGGAACATCATTTGTAACCATAATTAATGTGTCATATTTAGTTTTAACTTTTTTTAAAGAAAATGCTAACATAATTGCTCCAAGAAAATAAGGGGTATTATAATGTAATAACGCTACCCAAGCATATTTGGACATATATATTAACCTGATATATTTTTAACATTTACAGCAATTACCTTTTTTAAATTCATCCACTTCAATATATTTGCCCGGATAGAATAATAATACCTCTCCTCCAGAATGAATAGCTGCATCATAATCAGTAGAAAAAAAACCAGTAACATCCAAATCTAATAACAACATAACATCAAAATTACCAATATCTATATTCCAGTCCTTATATTTCATACTATAATATGTATCATCATAATATTCATCATCTTTCACAATATGGCCATATTCCTTATATATTTTCCATCTTAACTTATAAATCCATATATCAGCTGAACTATATTTTCTTGTTTTAAATAATATTTCTTGTAATTTTCTTCTTCCAGTATAAAATATTTTATTATTGATATCACAATATGGTCTTTCTTGAATAAATTGTTTAGTATTAATGTTCTTAATTGTTATACAGCGATTATTTTTATTAACATTTCTGGACATATTATTTTTATTTTTATAATATTGCATTATTTGGGTATTATCATAATACTCCCATATTTTGGATGCTTTATGTTTTTTATATATTTCATTTATTTTCGTATTAAACTTGTTCCTACTATATAAGTCAATCGTTAAATCCAACAAATTATTAATGTCATTTTTAAGTTTAAATATTATACAATTCCTATCTGTAAAATATTCAGTTATCTCCAATATAGGTGTGGTAGACAAAAAAGTTGGTCTTTCCTTAAAATAATTTTTTGCCTCATCGGAGATAGATTCAAATTTTGTATTATGGAATAAATATTTATAATGTTCTTTTTTGAAATTAATTGGATAAAAAAAATTATAAAGATCTATTTTATTAATTTTTCTCATAACAGAGATATAAAATACATTTTTGATATTCATTTTTATTTCAGCATTAACCTGATCCCATTTATTACTAATATATTCAAAACTCATTCCATTAAAAAATAGTTTAAAATTATACTCTTTGTAAACACGTTGATATATATAATTTATTTCTATTTTATCATTTATTTTATCACATTTATTTGCTATATACAATATTATTTTATTATCATTTTTACATCCAATTAAAAATAAACATTTGGAGAATTTAGATGGATTAAAATAATCTAATGGTATATGGATATCTATTTCATCTTTAAGTATATCTACATTTTTAGGTTGAACAATTCGGCGTCGTTTAACAGTATCAATATTTGTTATTTTATCGAGATAATCAATATTATTTTTTTTATAAAATGATTTAACATTAGAACGGAAAGTAATGAATGGAGAATATAACATGACGTCATATGGTAAAGGTAAAAAATATTTAATTAAATTATTAAAATATACTTGATAATAAATATTATGTTTTTTGAAAAATATTTTGTATAAATAATTGAATCCACTGAATATTTTTCTAACATGGTCTTTAACTGTATCTCTATTATATTTATTAGATACATTTTTCATATTTTGAAGTAAAAAAGTTTTAAAAATATCTTTAACGGTGTTTTTGTCATCGATTGATTCTAATCCATAATCAACATACATCAATTGTAAATAAAAAAAATAAAAGAACCGAAAATAACTTAATGACATCAATTTTTCATCTGATGAAATATAATCTAAAACAAGATTTTCTAATTCATTTTTATGTAATTCAGATAATTTATTGGAATAAATTAATTTATTTTCCTCAATCATATAATATAGTATAGATGTTAATTTATTCTAAAGAATTATATGATAAAATGGTTAAAATTATTCCAAAACTAATAATTGGAGATGATTATAGAATATGTGGGACGTTTGCAAAAAAGGGTAAATATGTTACGGACATTGATGTCACTAATTATGTTAAAAATATAGATGTTAATACAGTACAAAAAATAGTTTCTTCAGTAGATGAAAATATAATATTTATTTATTTAACCTGTGGTACTGATAAACGTTTTACAAATTTCAATAATGACATAAATAAAATGAAAAAAGCGATTGAAATACTTCATTCATCTAATCAAATATCTGATTATAGAAAAGATAAATTATTAAACAAACTAAATGAACCAATTACAGTAAATAAATTGATAATAGTTGAGACGTTTTTAAAACCATTTTCTAAAATTAGATGGACAAAAGATGAAGTTATATCTGGGGAAAAGAAACTAAATGCAGGAGATACAAAGAAATTAATGGAAGTAATGAAGGATAATGAGAGTATAATGCATTTTTTCATTAAATGGAATCAATATTATATTCCAGTTGATATTGCATTGGTTGATAAACAGAGGGAAAACAAAAGAGATATATTTGAGGAAATAAATAAATTAATTATAAATAAGCAATATTATTTCGTATTAAGATCTTTCAAATACTATTTTAAAAATACCAAACATTTTCAAGAAATTAATTATTTAACAGAAGATAAGTATGGTCTCTATAAGCAAATATTAGTTTCTATATATTATATAGGAGTACAAATAAGATATAATATATTACCTCCAGAAATAATAGCAAAAAATATTAAATTATTAATTGATGATATTAAAAAAACTGATTTCAATAATATAATCATTGAGGATTTAGGAAAATTAGCATTAGAGGAGAAATTGAGTGATGATCGATATAATTTTTTGGAGAGATTGGGTAAATTAGAAAAGAGATTTGTGAAACATTTAAATAAGAAGTTATACGAAACATGTATTAAGTATTATAAAATGTTACCGGATGAAATAAAGAAAAACATATTACCATTAGAGGAAGAATTTAGAGGATGGCATTAAGAATACATTGATTGATATAACATATTTGTTTCATTTTTCTTTTTATTCAATAAAAATGTTTCATAACCTTTAGTTAGATCAGGAATTGTTATAATTTTACGTTCTTTTGGATGTTTACCAAAAATACGTTTAGCATGACTAATTTTGCAGTTTAATAATAGTGTTTCCATATCTCCACCGAAATTTTCAAACTGTTCCATATTTTTATTCATAAAATCTGACAAATTATCATAGACTTCTTTAGCTAATGCCCAATCATCGTCTTTCACCATTTTAATAAAAATTTGAGATAATTCTTGACTTGTATATTTATCGATATTATATTTGAAAGTAAATCGTCGTCTTAATCCGGTATTTTGCGAAAAGAAACATCTTTCTAAATCATCAGGATAGCCTGCAATTATGCATAGAAATTTAGTTTTATTTTCTGATAGATTACGATTTAACGTATCAATACATTCTTTGGAGAAAGAGTCTTTTTTATCATTATTGCCTAATGAATAAGCTTCATCGATGAATAACACTCCTCCTTTACACTCATCGATAACACGTTGAGTTTTAATTGCAGTGTGTCCTAAATATTCTCCAATTAAATCGGATCTTCTAACAACTTTAAAAACGAAATCATTTTTCTTACCAGTTAAACTATTTATAGCATTTGCACTTCCTTTTAACACCCCCATATTATAATATATTTTTCCCAAAATAAATCCCAACATAGTTTTACCGACACCAGGTGGACCTTGAATTACAGTATGCAACATATTTTTATTTTTTTCAAATCCTTGAAGGAAAAAAATGATTTGGTCAACTATACTTTTTTTAACGGAATCCATGCCAATAACAGAATTTAGTTCATCCAATGAAACCATTAATTTATTTAATTGTTTTAAGTTTATACTATATTTATCACATGTGACTGGATCATATAATTTGCCTAATTTAATCAAATCAGTTATACTATCTACTTTAACATCCAATATATCATATTCTTTATTTATATCTATTTTAAATTCATCGGTATCATTTTCCTGTTCACTATTATCTTCTTCAGGTTTATTTCCAGTCAATATTTTAGTCATTAATAATTCCATAAAATTTGGAATATTTGCATCTTTTGCGGATGGTTTTTCCACTTTGAATAAACTTGGTTTTGGATTATCCTTTTCGAATAATGTGAAAGGCATAATTTTAATAGTATCATGTTTTGGTTTATCTTCTTCTTCGTTTCTCTTATTTTCTAAAAATTTTTGATATTCATATTCTTCTCTATCATAATCACGAGAAGAATAATATTTTCTTTGATTATAATTTCTTGGATTGCATCCACGCCTACAATCGTCATCATCAGAATAATTATTCATTCTTTGATTATGATTTCTTGGATTGCATCCACGCCTACAATCGTCATCATCAGAATAATTATTCATTCTTTGATTATAATTTCTTGGATTGAATCCACGCCTACAATCGTCATCTGAATGATTATTCATTCTATTCGTATAACGTAGAGTATTTTCTTGATATCCTCTTTTATTGCGTCTATCATTTGGAAACTGTTTATTCATCCTACTATATATAAGCTATATTTAATATTTCCGTAATAAATCTAATTATCAATTTTTTTCGTTTCGTTTACATAAAAAATAAATGATTATTATGTATAATGGACAGAAAATCATTTATAATTATAGATAATACCAAAAATGTACTTGGTGTATATGATACTGAAATATTTGCATTGATGAATATATTAGATCTAATAATAAATCAATTGGGTTTATTAATAAAAATAGTGCAGGAAAATAAAAATATTGTTCCAAATAAAAATATAATTAATAATTTCAAAATTATCAGTATGTGTAACAATAGTAACATGATTTTAAGAGAATATCATTTCCTTTTAGATGATCTTATGTTTTGTGATAATGAAAAAGGACAGATTGAACCATTAGGAGATTATAATTATTCGTTCGTTTATAAAAAAGGGCAAATAAAACATTTATATAAACAATTAAATGATCTAATTGGGGATGAAAAAGATTTACAATTATTTATAATACCTAATGAATATGCAAAAATTGATACAGATGCGCCAACATGTACAGCGAATAACATAGCTAATATAGTTGATACGGAATTTATAAATGAGATGGAGAATAAAATTAATAAAAAAACAAATAAGAGTTCAGTTAAAAGACCGAAACCTAACCCATTAGATTTGAAGAAGAAAATAGAGGAATTAAATAAATTAAAGGAACAGGAGGCGAAAAAATTGGAATTATTAGAGAAACAAGTTAAAAAGAAGGAGAATGAATTAATTTCTAAAAAATATAAACATGCGGAGAGGAAAAGGAGATTAAAAATACATCAGGAAAAGTGGAATGAGTTTAATAATAAATTTAAATCAGATAAGAATATATATTTCATAATGAAGGAGCAAATTGGTAAAGGGCAATTAGATGAGAATAAAATTCCGGAATTGTTTGCCAAACAGTATCCTCTATTTAAACAATTAGATACTGATAATAAATTAAATACCAATGAAGAATTAACTGCATATATTGATTTACTATCAGATGAAAATAAACTTAAATTAGATTTTGTTCCTCCATCCAATTCATATGGTGGATTATTCAGTAATGATAATATATCCAGAAAAACATCATCCGATTCAAGTTCAGAAGAGGATGAATCAGAAAATGATTTATCTTATGATTCGGATTCGAGTTCTTCATATGCGCCAGTAGAAAATAAGAATGAAGTAAATGCCTGTGAAAAAGATGAAGTAATAAATAATTCTGATTCTGAAAATACGGATGATGATATGAAATTAGCCTAAATAAATAATTATATAAATTAGTTATTTATTTATTTATTTTTCTTTTTCCTGAACCCGAACTTACCTTTTTTAGGTGGTATTTTGGTATCTTTCTTTCTATCATTTTGGATTCTAGGATATTCATCTTCTGCCTTTTTATTAATATGATATAGATGATGTTGTTCTGGAGAGACATATATACAAATATTATTTAATTCTTCAAACATGTGCTTAATGACAAATGCAATAGTATTCATACATTTAATTATTTCTTGATTATGAAGGAAATTATTATTTTTATTCTGTTTTTCATAATTATAATTAACGTATTTTTTTAATATATCTATATCTGCAGCCACCATATTATGAACATAATGATCTGCATAACATCCTCCTTTTTTTTCATCATAGTTATATGAACATTTATCTTTATAACTACAGAATTTATATGAACATCTTGGAATGTAGTCTCCATTAGAAAAATCAATTTCTTCATGTTCATATTTATGAAGATGCAATTTATTTGCTAGAAATGTTGTTGTATAGTATAAATAATCAAGCAACTTTATAAAAAAATTATAATTTAATGAATTATTTTGTATAACATATTTGGATAAATAGGATGATATTAAGTCTTCATATTTTAATATCTCTAAGTCAGGTATTTTACTGATATCCTTTATATTAACTATATCATCTATCTTCTTTAATATTTTTTCATTATCTAAACTAAAATGAATATCAGATGTAATTATTATATCATCATCATCGGATTCATCTGAAATTATATAATTGTCTAAACTAATAGTGATGTCACGATATTTCATATTATTATCGTCATATAAATCTGCCCAATTTATGGTATTATCTAATTCCATCCTATAATGATATAAGTATTTATTTTTTTATATCATTATAGAAAATGGATTCAAATACAGAAAGTATAATCGATGAATTGTTGAAAGATTATCGTCCGAATATTAATAATTATGTCAATGAAATTATGACGACAAATGCTAAGGAATTAAAAGATTTTAAATATATACCTAATGATTGTATAACAAAGATGAAGCTAGGTGGTTATGTTAAATATGTGAATAAAGATGGTATATTAAGGAATGGTGGTATATTGGTTAATTTTGAGGGAACTGATTTTCATATTAAGCATAATAAATTTATAGAACCTAATTATGTACCTAAACCAATTAAATATGAGTTTGTAAAGTTAGTTCTTAAATCAAATGGTAAATTTTTAAGGATATCAATAACAAAAAACTTAATATTTTATAAAGGGCATGTAACACTTAATGATAAATTCAGGGATTTGTTTATTACTACAGCAGAATTAGAAAAAATGAAATCAACATAAAAAAATATTATCATTTATATATAT
>Ga0116231_10011723_pt1 | contig 13302 bp, 9 predicted proteins | sample S1TSphgellanicum_2_FD_89695 | JGI IMG/M metagenome (GOLD analysis project Ga0116231, IMG submission 89695) | Host-associated microbial communities from peat moss isolated from Minnesota, USA - S1T2_Fd - Sphagnum magellanicum MG | ecosystem: Host-associated > Plants > Peat moss > Unclassified... | reverse complement strand
TCAGCATTCTAATGACACTAGTCAATTACTAGCCAAATCAATGAAACAATGGTCTAGACCCAACCACACATAACCATTGCAAGCAAATAATCTACTTTGAAGAGGATCAACAAGGACATCCTTCTCAGCCTTCTCACATGCAAGTTGGACTTCATATCTTGGAGTCAGAGTCTCTCACTAAATGGAGAAGCTTCTTTAGCAGCAATTCTGTGCCTTCATCACGACTAGCTCTCTGTAAAATCACAAACAGTAAAGTAATGTTCCATCAACATAGTATTCAATATTGCTCAGAGAAAATAAGTCTAGGAGTTACAGATCTGGGTACACAAATAGAGATACATCCATGTGAAATGACATGACAAGAGGATCCTTTTCCTCTTCCTTACATTGCATTGCTGAGTGCAAATTATTAGTGCTATACATTGAAAGGTCAGAAAAAAACTTGTATAATCACAGCACTTCTGGGTTTGATGCAAATGCCCAAGAAAAGAAAATGTCATTGACCACCTTAATGCATTGTCTCAGGAAAACTGTACTGAGACACTATTTCCCTATTGCAAAGGCCATGGTAATGCATTGAATAATTATGCCCTTGACCCACACACAGAGATCAATTATTCATTACTCAAACTAACACACTCAAAATCATGTCAATGAGTAACAACACAGGAAAACAAACATAGTGAGATCAAAGAGAAGATGGTGCAAGTATCAGAGTAAGAGCCTACCAGTTGCATCTTTGATGCACTGGAAATCTGAGCATTCAAAGACATCACCATTGGCAATAACAGGAATGGACAAAGCTGACACCACCTCTGCAAGGCCATCCCACTGTGTTGGACCCCTTGGCCTATCTGCTACCTTTCTGGAACCAAAACATAACATGTCAATTTCTCTGCTTAAAAGCTCTGGACCAATAATTATTACTACAGAGCATTAACCATTGACCTAATAGTCTTCAACTAAAACCCCTTGAACTTGCAAAGACTCAAGTTGGTATCCATTATTATACACTATGTAAGGATTTGGTGGACATTAAACAGCTATAGGTTTGGGAAAATTTCCTATACCTGCCATGGACAGCTATTGCAGCAACTCCGGTTTTCTCAATCCGTCCAGCAAGCTCCACAGTATCATGATGAGTCTTCAACAGACGGATCTTGCACGTCACAGGAATGTTCAAACTCCTCTCCAATGTTGTCAAAATCTGTAGATGCAAGAGCTCGAGATAAGCAACAAAGCATAGGAAGCTTTAAAATAATATCTTCACAAATCCTCATTCATCTTATAGTTGTTCAAGGGTGATCCTGGCTAGTGAAAAAGTGAACAACTTCCTTGTATGAGGAATGGACCAACAGAAAGGGCAACCATGATGTTGCACAGAAACATCTTTGAGGAAACATATGATTCAAGCAAGTGATTCCAACAGGCAGCCCTGAGCCTCAATTGGAACACAAGAATGCATTGAAACCCTTGCTGCATAAGTTGACATAAGGAAATATATCATAAGTCTCGTTGGATTGGAAAAAATGGGAGCTATTCAAAGGAGAAAAGCATTAGATCATGAATGAGATTAGGCTTGGACAAAAAGTGTGGCACCTATTTTGCCACTGATGGAGAGAGACTCCTAATATCAAAACAACACTTAATACTCAATCACCTTCCTTCTTTCTTTTTTTTTCTTCTTTGGTCCTTTTGGTCTAGTTCATTAGAATTGACAATTAACAATGAAATGGTTGTTTTTTTTTAATGTTGAAGGTTGTAATGGTTGGAGGAAGGAGACTGAAAAAAGGTGGTGATGATTTGAAAGTTCAAAAACAAAATGTTACTTCATCAAAATAGACAATTAAAAAACAAAATGTTAATCCAATACAATCGAGACTAGGGAGCAAAATGTTATTCCATCAGAATTGACACTTAAGGAATAAAATGTTGTTTCATCAGAACTCAAAATTAATGAATTAAACAATTTATGTGGCTTAGAGTTGACAATGCTGACAATCTACAATTCAAATGATGAGATCAATCACAATACATATTGAGAATTTCGATTGAAAAATGGTGGGTTAGATTGTTTTAGAATTTACATACATTAGATTAAATGCAAATTTAAAAAATTATACAAGTTTTTTTAAGTTTAATTATATCCGCAACTTCCGTCATTTGATGGAAGCAGTAGGATTTTTTTTGTCAAAATTTTTTTATTGCAATACTTAAAAATAATTAGAGTTTGCAGGAATTTTATTTGATTGTGATTTTATGTTTTTCAATATTTACATTTTATTTTTTGAACTTTTTATGTGTAAGGTTTTAGGGTTAAGATTTTTTTATTACAAAATAATTACGTATTTTTTTATAATTTTTGGTTTAAGTTCGGAACTTGAAACCAACTAGGCTTTTCAACCACCGACACCCCCTTGTCCACCTAATATGGTTCGGAAGGACAAAGAATGGATGAAGGTTGAGTCGAAATGGAAGTGTAAAGTTGGCATTTGCATTGTCGCATATTGTGCCAAATGATTGTTAACCAAACATTTGAAGGAGGTGCATGGCTTGGTGGTAGAAAAAACCAAAGCTAGGAGACCTTCAACTTTTGAAGGAAGTCCTTGACATCAAAACCATGCTAAAATGAACATTTGCATCTTTAAAGATGCCATGGCCATGTAAAGACAAAATGATCAAAAGGTTGTTAATCACGCTCGTGCCAAAGCCCAATGTGAATGCGACAAGCTAATACTTGTTGCAAAATAATGTCCACCATTATCAAAACCAATTTTGGTCAAATTAGCTTCAAAGTAATTGTTGTAGATGTTGGGTCTTAATGCTTGAAGCATGGGAAGCGTGCTTCGAAATGTAATATCATGGATGGAGAAAAATGAAGATTTACAAGAAATGATTTTATCCACCCATTCTACATATGCAAAACATTAAAAAATGGCATGGGATGTTAAAAATTGGGATTGAAAATCCATTAAAGCAAGTCGAACACAAGAATTAACATATGTATTAAATTTTCATGAATCAAAAATGATTCATGGAAGGTAAGGAATAATAATAATCAATGTTTATTGATTTTTTATAATTGCGTTTCATCCAAGGCGTGTTAGGGTTTAATTTGGTGGTTTTTGGGTGTTTATAAAGTTCAAAGCATAACAAAAGAAAAGTTTGTTACAAATGCAGTTTAAATTGAAATGCAACATCGCCATCTCTACACTACTCGTCATGGAACATGAACTACGAATGCAACAACTGCTTACCAAGCTAAACATGGGATTGTAAATAATGATGTGGTTTAGGGTTTTCACTTTATATAGTTAGCTAAGTTTTTTCAATTTTTTTCATTTTTTGGATTATCCAATTCTTGAGTTTTGGTCCTTTGATATATTATAAAGAACCTTTTTTTTTCATTGGGTTATTTAACATTTTTTGATCCATCCATTTTTGTACATTTTTTATCAATATAATTTTTTTTCTAATCACATTTGTTTGATAGGTGTATGGTTAATCATATATGTCTTTTTTTTATAATCTTTTTAGTATTTTAGATGAAAGAATCAAAATTTAAATAGGCCCATATGAATAGGTAACATTAATCTATTTAAAATTTACAAATATCAAAATGAACATTGTGCAATACCTAAATTTAATGTAATAAGACTCACATTACTTAAAGATTTTTAAAACAATACCCACATTCTAAACATGCAATACCTACATCATTTTCTATTATAAATTTCATAAAACCATTTTCAAATATGTAATACCCACATATAGGTCCATAAATATTTGATGATTTTAGGCATCTTTAGCAACATTCGCATATAAGTCTCTAATGCAATATTTAGGGGACTCATATCACATAATAATTTAGTATGAATATCAACAAATAATGTCATAATTAAGGAATTACTAAAAAATTCCTTTAGATAATGCAATGATTGATTATCATATTTAGACAATCATTTTTTAAAAATATTAATTAACTAGTTATTTGGTTGAACCTTAATTGTTCACATAATTAAAATTTAGATCTAGAAATCAAATTGATAATTGATAATTAATTTATTATTATAATTAAATTCATTCAGGTTGATAAATTATTCAAATCATTATTTTAGATAATTATTCATGAAAATTAATGGTCATAAAATTAATTCAGAATAATAAGTAATTTAGGTATGTAAAGAGACATATTTTGGGTACCCAAACCACTTATTAGTTATTTTGAAATGACTTTACATGCGGGTATTGCATTTATGGTTGGGTCTTCACATCAGGTTTGTTTCAATCACTTATGGATTATTTCATAATGAACTTGCATGCAGGTATTACATCTAGGCCTTGGTCTTCATTCAAAGGTGCCACCAAACTACATATTGGGTATTTCGAAACAATGCTACATGTGCGTATTGCATTTAAGGTTGGGCTTTCATTTAAGGGTTTACCTAAATCACCTATGGGTTATTTTGAAATGACCTTGAATATGGCTATTGCATTTAGGGTTAGGGTTTCATATAATTTTGTAATATCCACATATGCATTTACTTTCATCAACTAAAAATTTGGCCTAAATTTTTGTAATAATTAAATAAAATTTGTACAAAACACAAAAGAAGGTATGTCTCTTACCATTTACTAATATTTCCAAGTTGATTTCTTTCACTTTTAAAATATATATATATTACATTGTATTGCATATAAAATTCCCCCCAAAAAGCACCGTAGATTTACTTTAATTATTATATACTTGTAAAAAAAATGTTAATTAATTTATATGTCCCAAACTTTAAACTTGAATCATAATAGTATATATTTGTAACAATTATATGAAAAAATATGTTTTCTTTTTAATAAGTTTTAAAAGTTCAAATGTAATATGTTATAATATAAAAAAGAATAAACATTAAATTGTCATAAATGCTTATTAGGCTTATGTGGCTTAAGCTAATAAACTACTTACATAACTAGTAGGTTTACTTAGTAAGTTCAACCACCTTGAATACCTACCTAGACCATTTAAGATATTAACCTAAAAGGCCCACATTAATTAGTAAACTACACAATAGGCCTATATTACTTAGGTAACCTATTAAGTAGACCTAGGCTAAGCTACTAGGTAGTTAATTAGGTTATTTAACAAGTAGCTTACTAACCTATTACTTATGTTAAGCTAGGTTGTCTAACTTGGTCAAGGTCAATGCTTTAGTCAATTTAACAACTTTGGTGATGAACTTTTATTGAAACTAGTAATTTGTTAAGGCTACGAATTCTTGGTTGTTTTTTTTTTGAAACAATGTTATGTTTCTTAGATAGTCGAATCATGTTTTAGCTTTTAAAGGTGTCGAAAACATTACATAACAACTTGGCCCTCACAAAGCTTCCAAATCCACACAAATTCTAGCATGGTTTCCAAAAGCTTATGAACATTTTAATACCTAGTTATTAATATTTTGAAAATTTTTAATTCACATTAAAAACAAAGTTCATTAAAAATAATTGCACTATACGTAATCATGGGTTAATATATATAATTTAAATTATATATATATATATATGAAGATATTATATGTATTGAAATGAATCAACAATATAATTCAATAATATCATTATTTATTATTATGTGTTATTTGATATGTTATGAATAACAATATATTTGAACCAATGTTTAATACATCATAAAAAATAAAGTTTACATAAAGACTTGTGTTATATATGTATAAAATATAAAATATTTTTGACCCACTATATGATTTTTTAACCAAGAAATTATTTATTGTATATCAAAAAAAATTTAAATAAATTTTAAATTAGACATAGGATTAATATATGGGAGAGATCATTTTTATTATGTGAAAGTAGAAAATCTCATTAAAAAAAGTAGAAAATCATGTGCTTTGATTTTTTTTAACATGGTTTAAAATCTCATTAAATTAAAAACTTTATATTTTTGTTTTTTGAAACAAATTTACAACTTTACAAGGGAAAAAACATAAATATGAACATATTTGAAGAAATTTTAAGCATGAACTTTTAATTTTTGATCTCGACAAACTTTGTATTGCATTTAAGGTTGGGTGTTCACATAAGGTTTGCTTATTATCTTTGTGTGATCTCTCCAACCTAATTTTTCCAATATCTTTGATGAAGATATAAAATGAATTTGTATTGTTTCACATATGTTTAAACCTTAAAAATTTGCCCCCAATTCAATGAATGATTAAATTTTTTTATAGATAATTAATAAAATATCAACAAATTTTGTCATATAATTAAATAATTAATAAACAAGTATTTCAGATAATTTCAATGATTAATTATCAAGAATTAGATAATCATTTAATCATATAAAATAATTAACTAATCATTTGGTTTAACTTTATTTACTTGGATAATAAAAAGTTGGATTTAAAAATCAGATTAATTAATTTGATATTTGATTGATTAACTTTATTATTATTATTTTAATAAGTTATTGAAATCATTATTTAAGATAATTATTCCACATTATAGATTGCAAGTTCAACTTTTCCATGAAAATTTATTGCACCAATATAAGTTTGATCACAATTGTCATTATACTATTTGTTCCATAAACAATACCACCTCTTTTCAATTTCAATGAAATAAAGTAAGAATCATGGAACTCTTAATCAAATCAACAACCCCAACCTTCATACACACTTTTGTTAGCATATTATTTTGAAATTAGCTAATTATTTTGGAGTGACTTAACATGCGGGTATTGGGTTTAGGGTGGGATTTTCATTTTAAAAGCCCTAAACCCATGCATTATTTCAGAGTGACCTTAAATGCGAGTATTGTATATAAAGTTTGGTTATTTCAAAGTGACCTTGCATGTGGGTATTACGTTTAGGGCTAGGTCTTCATTTAAGGGTATCCAAACCATTTGAATGGGTTATTTTGAAACGACCATGCATGTGGGTATTGCATTTAAGGTTAATTCTTCATTTAAACTTGTAATACCCGTATTCATATTTACCTCTACCAATTGGAATTTTTAAGGTTTTGTTATAATATTCGCATTTATACTTACTTTTACCAACTGGAATTTTGGGGCTTTGTTGCAATACCCACAATTATATTTATTTCTACCAATTAAAATTTTGGGGCTTCGTTGCAATACCTGCACCCATACTTATTTTTACCAACTAAAATTTTTGGACCTAATTGTAATACTTGCACTTGTACTTACCTCTACCAACTGGGATTTTGGGCCTACTTACAATCTTGCATTTAACACGAATATTATCATTATCCTTGTGCTTTTGTGGAATTTTAATCTTCATGTGTGTGTTGAACACATGATGTTCAAAGAATTTAGGCTATGGTTTCTTCCATACAAAATCAGTTCTAAAACAAATTTCTTAGTGCCAATGGCAACAATCTTGATTAATAATTGAAACATTTATTCATGACATCGTTTAGTATGTACATTTGTGTGATTGAGCATGGCATATCCCGAACCTCCACACCAAGTCCTTGTTTGAGAAAGCGGACTTGGTGGGGTTTTACACATGAATGGAATGGGACTTTAGAACCCTTCCCATGATTGAAGGAAGTAAGACAAATTCCTGCACTAAGAGAATTTATAATTTTATAAACATTCATCATTGAGAAAACCAAAAATGCAATACTTACATGGCTCCTTTCAAATCAATGTTGTGATTTGGGATTCCCATTACAATACCCACATCATGATGTAAAATACCAATCTACATCACGTATAATATTTGCATTATGAACCCATACACTAAAACAAAATTTGACAATACCCACATTGAACTATTAAACCTTCCATTATTAAAAATGTTCACATATGCAATACCCGGATTGTACCTTAAACCCACAATGTCTAAAAACCCCATGTAGCAATACCCACATAATGATCATTGATGCACACTGTTTGAGAGGTGCAAAATGCAATACCTACCTAAGGCCATAAAACCCACGTTGGTTGTGGAGAATAAATGCATAAATTTGCATTTGGGTATGAAAAAATCAAACTACAAAGAGATATTGAATATGAAATACCCAAGTAAAGGTATAAAACCTTTATTTATGGTTATATATTTAATGAAACTTGATGCCCATCCTATATCTAATAGCTAGGAAATGAAAAGAGGTTGAATTATGAAAATATGAACATAAAACAAAAGAAGTAACAAAAAACCAAATGCATACCTTTAGGAATAAAAGATGACAATGTTCCACCAAAGTTTATAGTCCTAATTGAAAACGTAACCCTGAAAGAAAATAACTCTTACAAAAATGGGTTAAAAAATATTGAACTCTAACAATTATGGAACATATGGAAACAAAGGAGATTCATAATTATGGTATAAATCTAAACAAGTGATAAGATAAAAAAAACCAATACAAGGAGCAAAGTTTAGAGTATGAACCTTAAGCCCTTAAATATATGAACCAAATTTCTATACACTAAATCATAAGGCATAACCTTAAAAATGCAAATGATATTTTTCCATAAGCCCTATTATAAACCTAACAATAAAAACCGTAAAAAAAAATTCCTAATAATATATGCCCTAAACCCAAAAAATTATACAAACTATATAAATCATATAATGTAAGACAAACAAATTTGAAAGAACATAGGAAAAAATTTAGACACCAAAATTTTAAGCTTTTCAACCATAAATATTTATTGACTAAAAGAAAATACCTTAATCTTTTAAAAATCAAATAAATTTTGTATAAAACCAAAAAAAAAGATATGTCTCTTACATTTGTGTGATTTCTCCAACTTAATTTTTTTCACTCTCTTTGAAGAATATATAAATGAAATTGTATTACTTCACATATGTGTAAACCCTAAAAATAACCCCCCAAATTTGGCCTACTTTAGGTTAATTATTATACATTTGTGAAAAAATTATTAATGAATTTATGTGTCCCAACCCTAAACTTAAACCATAATCCAATAGTACATACTTATAATAATTACTTGAAAGGATGTATTGTAATGTCCATTCCATAATAAATTAGGTGAACAACATTTAGTAAAATATGCATTAACTAAACCAAAATGGCTACAATTATGGCATTGTTTCCAGTATAAATTGTTCATAATACCTACATATGGCGACCTGTGTTCATCATCCATGAACTAGGGTGAACTTTAATAAATTGATAGGTAAGATTGGGGGGTTGGCGTTGGAAAAAGTAAGTAGGTAGTTAATTAGGTATTTGGTTATATAAAAAACATAGATAAGTAGGTTAACATAATGGATAGGTAGGAAGGTGGGTGCATAGGTAGGTAAGTAGGTATATAGATAGGTAGTTGGGTTAGTAGGCATGTTAATAAATAGAAAGGAAGTTCAAAGAGCAAGGTAGATAGGTTATTAGGGTAGTTAGGCATGTAGGTAAACAAATTAGTACATAAGAATAAAGTTGCACTAACAAAGTAATTAGGTAGATAGGCAAGTTAATACATAAGAAAACAAGTTACCTTATAAGGTGATTAGGTTTGGACAATACTTATGTCATAAGGTGGTTGTGTATGTAGGGTAACTAGGTCAGTAGGGTAGGTAGTTAATACAATGATTAAGTTAGTAGGGTATGTAATTAATAGGATAACTAGGTTAGTAAGGTAGGTAGGTAGTATTGTAGGTAGGTCAATAGGATAACTAGTTATTAGGGTAGCTATGTCAGTAGGGGATAATAAATAAGGTACCAAGGTTGGTACAATATTTATGAAGGTAGGAAAGTGAGTAGGGTAGCTATGTGTGAGGTCAGGTCTAGGGGAAAAATGGCTAACAACCAAAAATAAAAATACAGTGGTTAGCAACAAAAAAAAACGCTTGATGAACCCCATTTGGTACCGAATGAAAAAACACAGCCCATTTAGTGGACAGAATGACCAATCGGTGCATTAGTGGTTGTTGGTTCATTCTGGCTGTGATTTGGGATGGGGTTCCATGCTACGGAATGGCTAGATGCTTTTGGCTCGAATGTGTGTTGTTTCGGCATCTTGAATTTCAAAATGCCAAAAGGTAGATTTTTGGTCGATTTTCAGGCTGAGATTTCCTCTCTTAGGGTTGGAAGGCATTTTTTCTTAATGCCTTTTATTAATCCAACAACACCCTACTTGGTGATGCACTTTAACACCATTTCCATTCTGTTTTACAAATCATTTTGGTTACAAGCATTGATGTGCCATCATTTGGGGAGGTCACATGCCCTTCTGCTGAAGAATGTCTTAAGTGAATGCAGGCCTCATATTGGAGCACTAAGGCGATATGAAAATTAGGCCATTAGTGGCTCTACTAGGTTCGATTACTTTAAGAGTTAGGAAATGTTTGGACCTCAAGGTTTGGATGGCAAAAGTGGAGGTCAGGTTTCATCGGTCAAAGAAAACAATCGGAGGTTGTTTTCAGGATTATGGTGAAGGGCACCATCCTTTTAAACTTTTCAAGAGACGATGAAACGTTGTTTGAAAGCACCCCAAAAGAATGCAAGCTCGTTAAAGCACTTGGGATGATTAAGAGTTGTCCCTTTAAATATTCAAGGCCCAAACCCTGAGAAAGGGTTGGCCCCGGGATGACTCGAATCATCCAGATTTAAATCCTTTAGACCAACTTTGGGAGTTAATCCCAGAAAGCCCCCAAGTCAACTTGGGGCTGATTCAACTTTTAGCCATGCGGTTTGATTTTAGGAGTTGGGCCTAGGTTGGCTCCAAGTTAGACTAAGATTTAGCCTTGATAATAGGGTCTAACAAATCTAAATATAGAGTCTAAGTCCATCTTGAACAGTCGGGACTTTGGGACTAACCAAGTGTGTTGTGGGGTGTGCATGTAGCTAGGAATTAAAAGAGTTGATGCGAGAAGAACTTGGCGAAAGGCGAAGAACGTAAGATGGCAAACATGAAAGGGCGTGGCATTTGGTACCAAAAGTAAATCTTAATCTAATGAATGCTAAAATGTGAAAGGAAATAATGGTTGGGTCCCTTGTTATGAAGCACTCATGTTGGATGACACACCTCCAAACTTTTCAAGGGACCCAAAGGTGTGTCCCAAAATGAAACAGTGGAAGAAGAAGAAAGTTGGGGCACACTCCCTAACTCATAGCACTTCGAGGTAGGAAGGTGTGTTGGAGCTTCAAGTTCGGACTAGGACAAACTCACAAGCGAGAATTCACAATTATATCAACTTGCACAATTTTAAAAAAAAAACGATTAGTGCAAGTCGAATGGAAATGGTATGATGGATTTAATAAAAACAACCTCAAGCACAAGTTTCACACAACCCGTAACCTTTGGGAGGAGGCATCACTTCCCTCCCTATAGTATACTTTGTGCCTCTTTGTGGGGACTACATCCAAAAGTCATGTTTTCATGAGATTCCCACTTGGGAGTTCCAAAATTGGGACTCTCATTGTCTCAAAATTTTGAACGTTCATATCTTTCTCAAATCAAGTTTATTTTTGAAAGTGCGAAAGCAACATTTTATAGCCCTTGAAAATATCTTTCCAACTATATATAGCACGCCCTAATTGTATTTCATTTGATCCTTGCTTTCAAGGGATTTATAGTCGGGAGTCAAATTTGACTCCTGCCCCTTCTTTTGATCATAACTCATGCAAATCAAATTTATATAAACAATGCGAGGGCATTTGAAACATTTATGTTTCAAGACCTTTCTAATGGTGTTTTGGGGGCCCAATTTGGTGCTTGTTTCCCTTCTAACCAAGGCTTTGAACATTTATAACTTTCGCACGAGTGCACTTAGGAGTCATTGGGCTTCATCCTTTGCACTCTCGCTTATTTGTGAGAGTGTGTTTCACACCTAAACACACTCTTGCCCTCATGGGCTCTTGGACTTCACTCTTAGTTGCGAACCTAATGTTAGGGTCATAACACCGGACCAAGGCGAAAATAGTGGTGTTTAAATTGGAAAAGGTTACCACAAAGGAAGTTCACAAAGCGAAGAAGTTGGCCATGTAAACGACTTGGTTAGAGTTGGAAGCGGAATGGGCCAAAGTTAAGGCCCAACAAGCGAAGGAACCCCTTCTAGTGCTTTCCATGAATGCCATGGCAAAAGCCTTAAAGGTCTTGCAAGGCTTGGTGTTGAATGAAAGCAAAACCAATGCACAACTTTTTTTGGGGTTAAAAGGTTCACAAAAAAAAGGGGGTCAAACCAAGCAGGGAAGCCGTAAAGGCCATGAAGACCCAAATGTCAAATCCTTTCATAAGAAAAAATACAAAGGTAAAAAAGGTTAAGTAATGGGCATTCCAAGTGGAGACCTACTTGAATCCCAAACGATCAACACAGATGTTGATCAACTTAGGTTGGTGCAATCTTTGCTGAGAGACCATGCCTTTAAGTGGTGGACGACACAAAAGGATGTTAAACCAAACTTAATGGGGAGTTTGCCTTGGGATGCATTCAAGGCCAAATTGAATGAAAGGTTTACACCTCACAATTAGATCTTGAAAGATGGACAAGAACTTTTGAACTTGTGCCAATCCAATAAACCTGTGGTGATAGGAAAGTATGTGCAATCCTTTGGGTTGTTATTTTGCCTCATCCCGATGAAAGAAAAGTATGTGCAGGAGGTGACTTTCCTGCATGGTTTGTAGCCTTGGGCTCCCAATGCCATCTTGCAAAAAAGTGAATTCCCCACAACCTATGAAAAGATGATGAAGGTTGTGGAGTGCATGGAAAATGACTCCATGCACAAGAAAGCAATAACACCGCTAATTTCCCAATTCATCACAAGGGTGAACATCGAAAGTGTAGCACAAGCTGCAAATAGTCCAAAGAGGGGCCAAAAGAGGAAGTGGGATAAAAACCAACCCAAGGACAAAAGAGCTCCAACAAAGAAGAAACCGCAAGATGTTGCCAAAGTTCAATGTTTTGATTGTGAAGTTGAAGCACTTTGCCAAGGACTACAAAAAGGTAAGACAAGACTAGGCGCAAGGGGGGTTTGTTGCAAAGGCAAGTGTGGCCAAGTTGGGCCCTAATTTAATCATGCTTAAGTTCAAAGTACGAATTAACGGGGTGTTATGTTTTTTGGATTCAGGAACAACGCACTCATTTGTGAGCCCAAGTGTGATAAAATGACTCAGATGGGAGGCCACAAAGCTGACCAAACCATAGAGGTCCACTTAGCACAGGGGGCGTGATACCAACAAATGAATTGGTGTTGGGGCCACTTTGGAATGCAGCAAGGCGAAGTTTGCAGAGAACTTCACAGTTTGCTCATCAGATGGCATGGAGGCCATCTTAGTGAACACATTTTTAGACGCTTACCGTGTCGACC
>Ga0116231_10011721_pt1 | contig 13305 bp, 4 predicted proteins | sample S1TSphgellanicum_2_FD_89695 | JGI IMG/M metagenome (GOLD analysis project Ga0116231, IMG submission 89695) | Host-associated microbial communities from peat moss isolated from Minnesota, USA - S1T2_Fd - Sphagnum magellanicum MG | ecosystem: Host-associated > Plants > Peat moss > Unclassified... | reverse complement strand
TTACATAAATAAATATTTATTTTTGGTTGTTGGAGGTGTAGGGGATACTTGGATTTATCTCAATTTTTGTATTTTTTAATAGTTGGTTGAGGGTTCATGTTCTAGGGTTTAGAGTTATGTGCGTTGGGGGAGGTTTTCATTAATGCCCCTGTGCTAAGTGCATTGGAGATCATTGGAAATTTTTACACCTGTGCTAATTGCATTGGAGATCATTGGAGATTTGAGAAGAAAGAAAGTAAGATCATTTCTGAAAGTAGCACCATTTGGATTCAGAAACAGAGGTCAATATTGGTTGATTTCTAGCATCCACCTCCACCAAACGAACTTTCTTTTTTAGCATCAATGTTCCTCACAATCATGTTGCAACTTAATGTCTTTGCTTTCACATGTTGTTAAGCTCCTGAGTCTCAAATTTGAAATGCACCTCATCAAAGTCTTCCTTTGCAAAGGTCCCTTTTGCAATGTCTTAGTCACACCATTGCTATTAACTTGCTTTAGATCTTATTGAGCTCATAATTCTTTATATCTGAAGATTTTTGCATAGCTAACATGTCTTCTGGCAACGCTATGTTTTTTGTATTAATTATGCTGCTCATGATATTGAATTCTTTAGTCAATTGTACAACTTCAATGTTTGCATTTGTGATAGCTTTTTCTTCATGTCTACCATCAAGATTTCTATTAGATGTGAAATATGGGTGTCCAAGGTTTCTATATTGCAATGAAGATCTATGACCTTCAACAATTAAGCTTCATTTTGCTGTTGGAGTACACTGGAGTTACATTGGGATATTTTTTCATTGTTTAGTTTCTGATATTAAAGTCGTTTTTCCATGACTATGGGAGTCCTTCATGGTCACCACTGGTGCCAGTCAAACTTTAACATCCATGGATGTGGCACCTCCCAACTTGGGCTTCGGTGAAACATACCAAGGATCCCAAGTACTATGGAAATCCTACCAAATAATTATTTCCCACACTGTTTGACACTTTCTTAATGGCACAACACATAGAGATTAAATCATTTAGGCAGCAAGACTTTTCACATTACCAGCTTATAAAAAGCATATTGCTTAGATTGCGGGTGGAAAATTTCGACCCATTTATTTAACAGATTGGGACAACCCATGTCTGTGTGTAAAGATTTGGAGGAGAAGATTTCTGATGGGATCTATCTTGAGAAGAAGCTTTTGCAGTTTGACATAAGAGCAAGCAGAGGGTGCTAGAATTTGGGATTCAACATATGCTGGAAAACTAAAGGATATATGATTCTTCAAAATGTAGAATCATTTGAAAAATGACATGAATGGTATGCTACAATCTCCCTCCGTCCTCTCCCTTGCACTGCCTTTCCCTGCTTTGAATTCCCAACTATGAAAAAAAAACCTTATTTACCCTGCAAGGTGTTGGAGACCAAAATGGTAGAGAGGGAAGATGCATTCAAGTCCCTTCCCCTCTTCAGGTTTCTTGCTCAAAAGAAAAGCCTTATTTCCTCTGCTAAGTGACAGATGCTAAAATTTACACAGGGAAATTGCATTTTATTAACATGGCCTTCTTCAAGAGCTTTCCCCTGTTCAGACATCGCACTTCAAAAAAATCTGTATTTTCCCTGAAAGGTGATCGAAACAAAAAGGTACAAAAGGAAACTTCATTTTTTTCCCCGAGTACTCAGCAATTTTGCCCTGCTTCAGCTTCAATACTGTGTAAAAACCCTTCCTTTCCCCTAAATGAAAGAATAGTAGGGAGTTTGCATTTCCCATTCAATTCCAAAGGGGATTCTTTTGAGATTCTCAAATTTTCAAACAGAGGATCCCCCACAAGTTTCTTGTGTTGGGTGACCCAGCACCCACACTGGTAGCATGGTAAGAACCCAAATTTTCATTTAAGTTGCTTCCATATATTACAAATACCCATGCTTAGGTTAAAATAGGGTCTGTGAGATCAAATCTAAGATTTTTTGGGCTTAATACGGTCACTACATGGCCTCGCTAAAAAGGGTGAAGGTATCAGTGGCAGGAGATGGTTCACCCGGGCCGTGAGGTGTGTCAGATGAGGGCAGAGCCTGAGTCGCACTCACTGACCCTGACTTGACCCGCCCAAGAAAATGCCGTCCCCTTGTGAAAAGATTTTTAAGCAATTAAAACAAGTTTTATCTTTTGTTTCTCTTTCCATACCACCTTACAAGGGTCTATTGTCCTGAGATCTTACATGGTTCTTATGAGAGCCATGTCATTATGCCCAATAGAATAATACTTTTTAGAGTCATCTATTATGTCTATTTTCTATGACATACATCAGCAAGTGTTTAGTAAACATTGGGTCATACTACAACAATTTTATGGTTTTGTATGGGTTTGTGCTGTTCTTTTCAAAATAATTTTCATCTGGCAAAGTGGTAAATTTTAGTTGAAAAATCGCATTTTACACCCTTCAACATGTTGACATTTTCAAGTTTTTCTCAAAGAAATATAGTAAAATTGGTTTTGTTGGAATTATCAACACACATTTGGATTATTGATGATAGTTTATTATTGATTTTGCAACACAAAGGTTTCAGTTTTTTATCAAAGGTTATGAGTATTTCCCTCGAAATATTATCAACTGTGTATTACTCTTTCCTTGGCAACATTTACTTTTAGTATCTTCACATTCTTGACAAAATGTTTGTAGACTTGGCCAGATTTCATATGATGTCAACATTTCTTATAGTTTTGTCTTGTCAACACATCAATAAATGTAATACATCACATTTTCAACAAACTTCAGTCATGCTTGGGAATGCAAGTAAATCTCTGTGGCATGTCCCATAAAATATACATAGTTGATCAAAATTATTTGATCAACTAGATGTACGAATCAAATTGAAATCATGTTGACATTTTAGAATCAAACTAATACTATATTGCCAATGAACTAGAGAACAAGAATTTCATTGGATCAACAAAGTAGCCTATCTAAACTTTTAAACTTCTTTTTTATAACCTAGGTTGGCCGGTAGGTGCCATAAAGCAATAATTGGCCAACACTAGTGCAAACCCTAAGCCATGGCCATTCACTTCTATCAATAAGAAAATGATAAAGGAATCTCTTTTATGCTTAGTGAGTACCAGAGGAACACATTAAGCAAAAAAATTTGTGCAAACCCTAAGCCATGGCCATTCACTTCTATCAATAAGAAAATGATAAAGGAATCTCTTTTATGCTTAATGATTACTAGAGGAACACATTAGGCTGAATTTTTTGGAATCCACACCTTTTTCCACAAGTGGCAAATTTGTACACTTCTAAAACATTCATCCAATAACTCATCATAACAATCAATTTGGTATTTTCATTAGTAGATTGAAACTAGATAATTAGCCTTTAGTATTATATGATTACGAGATTGCACAATATCAAGAAAATTCAATTATCAAACCTTTTAGGAACTATTTAATTGTTAACATGAAACAAACCCAAAGAAACCCAACAAAAATGAACATGGCCATAACCTTCTCATTCAATTGCAACTTCATTGCAACTATTACCATTTATCTATTAACAACTACTTAACTAACTACTTACTTTTAATTAATATCTAATTATCAACCTAACTTAACTTATTAATTATTGTATCTTATATGACACCTAAACTAAACTTTGTTGAGGACTAGGCCTAGGTTGAGTGTTGGTACAATCTCAACCACAAAAATTTCTCAGCAACTGGACAATTATTATAATGTTCGAGTTTTGAGAGATACTAAAAATCAATTGTGGATTTGACAAATATGGACATGCTAGCATAAGTTGCACCAATCCTAAGTAGTTGTCTTGACATTCTTTGTAACCATGACGTAATTTTTTTAAAAAACCTACACACTTCTATTGACGTTTCCAAACATGTTTCCCCCAATCCAAGCTCTAATACAATCATGCATGCATAATATACAAATTAACTTCAAACCCTCCATTTAGGGGGCCCATTCTACTTGGGAATGTGGTGAGCTGGTGATGTTCAGTTGGGTGGTAAATGGTTTCTAACTGAAGGTTTGTTTTAAAATGTAACTAATGTTATTTGGTGTTCCTCACTATCAATTCACATCATGCAAGGTTGGTCTCCACAGTTGATGGCAACACCACAAGTGGAAGTAGCAGCTTGTCCCACCCAAGGAAAAAATTTTAAACCTATATATATGGGTCCTTTACAGGACACCAAAATAAGTCCCCGACTTGGAACAACCGAAGTATATTTATGAATGCACCAAAGCTGGTAGGGTTCACCCATATCTCATTGCGTGGTAATGGGCTTTGCAAGGCTATGTTCCAAGGTCTAGAGCAAATCAGTATCCACTAGTGCACCAACCACTGGATGTTTATTATGGCTAAGTTGTGGGTGGACATCTAGTGAGTTACTATCTAGTTTCACCTTGATACCCCATTTTGTGAGAAGTAGGTGCTACCTATATGTTGGTAGATAGGTAACAAGGGGTGTGTCCCCCACTATGAACTTGCCATTTACATTAAGAAGTATCCTAAGGCGAAAGAAAAATTATGGAGACTAAAATATTTCACCATGTAAAAATATAATCTTCAAAATTCCTTTTAAAAGAAATCAAAATCCTTCAAGATATTATAACCCTATAACTAATTTCAAGTTTCAACACAAGCCAAAATATCATCTTTCAAAAATCCTCATATGAAAATAAACCTAGTATCTAGGAACCAAAATCCCTTTTAAACTATTATACTCTATAATGAATCTAAACACAATATCCTTGCCTTGTGAGGTAGTGCCAATAATAAAATAGATAATTAATATGTAAGTAGATGATTTATACATAGGTAAGGGTTGTCTTAAGGGCTATTCAAAGTAATTGAACTAACCACCATTGTCAGCAAAGGAATTGGAACCCAACAGAAAATTGTTTCCATAATACTTACCGTTCATCCTGCATGGTGCACTGGTGGGTGCTAGTTCACTAGGACTTTGAAAAACTTTGACTTGGCTACCCAACTAACATAAACCCCAAGTCTGTGCCAAGAGCTTGAAAAATAAGAAATTTTCCTTTTAGTATTCAATTGCTGACAAGTTGGCCAATTTCAACGTTTTTGTCTATTGCTGAACATTTGGCCCCAATGGATTCAATCTTTGGCTTGACTTTCAAAGTGATTAAACGTTACAAAAAATTTCCATGCAGAGGAAATTTGAACTAAGTGTTAACAAAATGCAAACATTTTACAATATGTCTCTACTTTTACTTATGTACCTACCTAAGTTAAATATTATAATTTATCAAAGTTCTTTTGCATTTGGCATATACTAGACATGGCAAGTTTTGCTGTTTTCAATTGATGTTGAGGATACTAAGCCATGCTTGTTTGTGTTTGTGTTGAAGTGGTCAATAGTGGGTAGTCTTTCAATGTTTTGCTCCTAGTGATGGCTAGCTCCTAATTCATAGCAGCAACTCCTATTGGTCATTATCATTTTATTATTCTACTATTTGTCTTGATGATTATAATCCAACCGTTCATGGGTGTTAAGTCTATTTCAAATGGTAAACTCAAGGGCTGAACTAATCTTACAAATGGTGTGTTCTGTTAGTTAAATTTAGAATTCGTTTGCAGTTCCAAATAACAAAATGGTCTCTTGGCTTTGAAATTTTGATTTTTTCAAAAAGTTACATATTTCATTTGTTTTGGTAATGTTTAGTTAGATTTTCCCCTAAAGGTTGTACTGATCTATATTGCAATCATACCCTTTGATTTGCATTTATAATAGCAGCATTACAACAACTTTATGTTGAATGGAATGAAACATATGATCTTCAAGGCACACTTCATGGCTAGCATGTAATCACTATCCAAAATGATGTTGATCCCTACTACAACAAAGCCTGATTTGGGGGGTTGTGTGATTTTAGCACATGCCCAGCCTATAAAGTTATTGGTTTGTGGGTTCTATATCACTAACCCTCTTGACAAGCTTTCAAATCTTTCATAACTTTCTATTATATACACAACTTGAATTCTCAAGCTACAAATGATGATGTTCCTACAAGAAATCTAATGATAATTCCAATGGAAACTATGTTGTGGAGTCTATTTGTTTAATGCACTCATTGTAGAAGATTTGTTTGAAAGTATAATTAGCTTTAACTTTAAAACAAAAAAGCCAAGTGGGAAACATATGAGTTTTGCAAGGAGTTCATAAGACTGGATCTTCGAGGCCAATTGTTTCTGGCTATTAGAAACCTCACCAATCTTCAATTTTTATAAGTAACCTTTATACATAAGGGTTCAAGCATGATTGGGGTACCACATTTAAATCTTAAGGACTCACTCTAAGGATTCTCAAATTCACCTTTTTTTTTTTTTTTTCATGACATGTCTTACATTTCACCTTTTTTTTCTCATGTCAAATGAAATAATTTTGTTCCAAATTTTATAAAAGCTCCAAAAAAATTATTTTTTTTCACTTATGAAAGTGAAAATAGTAAATTTATCCAATGTGGGCCATGTTCTATCAATGGCCCAGAATTCCTAGAAATTTGATTTATTTAAATTTTTTATATTACAATAGGGCATTTGCTTCTTATCACATTCATACATTTTATACACATTAGCACATAAAATGTTTGTGATAAAAATCTTGGGCCAAAAAAAGTTGTTTAAACATTCTTTATGAGTCCTTGAATTTTTTTCCTCATGAGACAAAGTCTTGGATTTTTTTCAAAGATTCTGTAGAAATCTTTAAACATGTTTAAATTTGACATTTTATGCATATAATAATTCATTTTGTAATGTATCTATTTATGAATAAAATCAAACTTTCAATATGAATGTGTTACTAAGTTTCAACAACATATTTAAGTGAAGGGGTCCAAGGAATATAAAATGAGACAATCCTTTTAAGTACACCAACCATGCTTTGACCCATAAAACTTATTTTTCACAATGGTAGGTATAGGAAAAGGGTCTATTTTAAAACTAGAGGTGTTGTCCATAACTTCAAAAGCACTTCTAGTAAGGATCTTTCATGAAGTGGAAAACCTTGTGCTACATAAACATCTTAAAAATACAACAATTTTTGTTTTTTTACAATTTTTCTATGTTTCTTTAAATGGGCATAACATGGGTACAACATTGATTGTTATGTTTGAACGATTCAACATTTTTTTTGGATTCGCCAATCAACAATAGGTACCTTAATGTGAAGATGCACTTGACATGCAAAACATTAATCTAATAATATAATTTGTTGCGACATATTAAAACAAAAACCAAATAAAACATGGGATCTTTCCTATGTTAGTTTTAAGGTGTTTCTTGTTGGATTTGCAAAACCATAAGTGGCAAACCAAGACTTTCCATAAATCTCCTAGATGAAACTTCAAACCTCCATAACTTGTTGAAACTATAAGATTTGATAATTTTAGGAGAACTTTTGGTAATTTAATAACTAAAATAGGTTCTAAAAAAATGTGCATGTGAATGAGATCCACTATTAAATCAATATATATGCAAGGACATCAACATTCAAAGCCAAATAAATTTCTTTTTGCCAAAATATTGATATTAACATAAAACACATTTAGGAAAAAAAAATGAAAAAATTGAAAGTGCCAAAATCAATATGTTCGAAGTGCATACTTGGCGCTCAAATTAAAATGTAAAGATAAGTTTGGACTATGAAAAAATAAGGTTGTTCACAAAACCATCGATCGTTGACAATTTATGAAAATTTATAAATTACAAATAACATTGCACTACCACATGACTACCATGCAATATTTCCTTGCTATCCATTAGAATTTCATCTATGCTTAAGGTTTATGAATGAAAAAGTGACATAATTTGGGGCATTATAAGATTTAGACATCTTCAAAACGAATTGAAAACACATGATGAATGTTTTCCACAATTGCACACTTGTGAAAACAATGGGATGCAATTTTGGGATTGTTACTCATGGCAAGGATTTCCATTGCAATAATTTTACTATATGTATACCAAATTTGCAAATGGAGTTCTTACAACAATTGTAAGCTACTAGGCATCCAAACTCTTTCAACTTGTTTTTAGATTTTAAAAATTTGGGCACATGTTATGATTTGTTGATGTCACCTAGATTCCATATTTAAGTTTGAAATGATATTCTTATCATATGAATTTTGATGAAAGTAATTCAATTGGGGGGCATTGGGAATCAATTTATGTTGTGGAATTATAAAGATTTGAATGGAAATGCATTAAGTAGGCAAATAGTAGACACTTTCAATTCAATCTTTGGAAGACAAAGTATTCATTGCAAATATTGGACTTGTCCTCAAATCAATTAACTAGCATCATGCTTAAAATGCCACTTCCCACTTCCCACTTGACTCAATTGTAAGTGATTGAACAAACCTTAGAACTTTAATAGTTAGTTGAAGCTCTTTTTTTGTTTATAATAAACTATAGTATCTATATGCAAGTCAAGAAAAATGTATAAAAAGATCTTTGATACATAAAGTCCTTGATGTTTTGTCAATACCCTAAACTTTAAACTCAATTTGTAAATGTTTTTAAGCTCATCTACACATGTGGAAATTTTGTTTGCCCACCCTAGTTTGCGTGCAATCATATGTACTTAAAAGAATAACCTTAAAAGGATGTTTGCGTCACTTTGCATACTGGACATTGATGTGTTTGTAAACTTGTGGTGGAATCTTGAATATTGCAACGTTTTCATCAATGTTCATGTTGATGTTGTATTTTAGCTACATTGTATAGATGATTAAGTAAGGGTAGACAAGTAACAATGACATGCAAAGAATGTTATTATTGAATATATAAATAAGAAGCTTTAGAAAAGGTGGTTATTTGGAAACATGAATGTTTGAATAATTCCTAGACAAGGATTGGGGATACCTCTATGAAATTCCTAAAATAGCCAATCCCACAAATGTTGATTGTAGAAACATTAGCCATAATCAACTTGATGGAACTATTGATGCCTTTATTGGATCATTGGCCAACATTATTGGAATCACCAACTTGGACATTTCATACAACAAATTTTCGGGGAATGTTTCGAGCTCCTTCCATAACCTTAATGTTGGTTTGTCAGTGTTGTGAGTAAGAAAAAACCTTCCATTGAAGTGGTTGCATCATGTTTTCTTTTTGCCTCTAATGTAACATTGGAAATTTTGATCATATTATATATGCAATGATGGGACCCTTAGTAATTACTCTTCTAGTAGTGGTTATTCAAAAAATTTGCTATATCCAATATCAATATATTCATTTGGGTAAATTCTTCCACCTCAAAAAACTAATCTAGGGGCATGATTAAAGTTATCATACATTTGAAACAAGTTGAAAATTTCAATTTTGAACCCCTATTTTTTTAATATGTCAAGAGGGAATATTTAACCTCTTTGAAAACTTATCATAATATATGGTGTATGATGAATAATCTTAATATCATAATGAGAAATCAAGAATTCATTGGGGGAATGTCAATTTATTTTCCAAGAAAGGCTATAATAAAATAATTCATTAATAACTTACAAATCATGCAAACTATAGAAAATCTCATTAAAATGGATTGTACAATTTGTCTTGATTGAATTTAAATGTACAACTAATTGGATGGATTAAGCTGCAAAAAGATATTGAAATAATCTTTTGGTTGCATGTTTCTTTTTGGATATTCCTTTGTTTTATAGGTTGATGAACAATACTAACTTCAATGGTGATTTTCTTAATGTACCATCAACACTTCAAATTTTGGACATATCTAAGAATAAATTTGATGGAAGCTTTCCAACAACTAATTCCTCAAATTGTTCATTATCTTTCAAATATTTGTAAATGCTTCAAATTTTCATTGTTGTAAGACCTAAAACGTTTGTTTATTGCAATGAATTTGTTCTATATTAAGGAGTCATTTGTTGACTCCTCTTTTAATCAAAAAATTGAAAATTAAAGAGAACCAATAATTTAGCACAATATATGCTACACTAATAATCTATTTATATAGTGTGTCCATCATACCATCCATGAAATTAAGAGCTACAAGGTTCAAATGCAATTAATTTTAACTAGGATTACACGTAGACAAAATCCAAAACATTACATCAAGTGGTTATTAGACATTGCAATTTGAAAAAAAAATTACATTGCAATTGTCAATCCAAATCCAAGCAAAAGCATCTTTTGTATCCTTTCTAGAGGAAAACTAATGGTCCTTTGAACATGCCCAACATCAAAACAATTATATAATCACTTGATTGTTAAATTGGTTAACGAAACCATAACGCATGCATGGCATTCTTTCCATTTGATTTTTTTAATTTCTTTATTCAAGGTCTTGCAAAGTTCACATGTTGCACACTTTAACTTGAATATAACCTATTGGGATGGGATATTTGTTATTTCCCACAACTATAAGTTTGCAAAAATGCATAAAAGTTGATCCTTTCAATATACACAGTGTGTTTTTAGTCAAGCAAAAATCTTGTTATGTCCAAATCCGTATTAAAACCATTTGGTTATTGGGGTCATTATAGTCCCATAGGGATCAAAAAGGAATTTAATCATGTTAGTTCCAATTTGCACTTCATCAAATTTCTTTGAAGTTTTATATCTTGGTGCAAGCACATAAGGACTAGTACAAGATACAAATATTATTATTCTCACTTAAGAACTTTATTAGTGACAATGAATAATTACTCTAAACAAAAATATCAACAATACGTTCAAATTAGCTTTGGTGGGATTGGGGGTGTTCACCATTTATTAAACAATCTCAATCACATCATGATGTGGTGGGAATTGATGATTTGATTATTTTGGAAAAATCTTTAATTGAATTAGAATTTAGAATGGTCCTTGAGTTTTGCATAGACCGTAAAGGTTTTGAGTTCATATCATTTCCAAGTTTGAATGAAGTGTTTTGACTTCTATATCTGAATTTGATTTCATTTACTACCTTTTATTTGTAGGAGCATGGCAGGAAACATATTTGTTGGCCCATTGCCTTACAAGCTTCTCCATTGTTCACCCATGTTGGAAGTTATGTGAGCAAACCTTCCAATCCTATCAAGTGTTTTATTGTATGCATCATAATTTTAACTAGAAAATTTCATTGTTCATACTAGTACCTCATTGAAGTTGTTGGAGTATTAACGATGGAGACAATTTGGCCAAAAAAAGGGCTTAAAAATAGCTTAAATTGTGGTAAATTTGCCCCAAAAAAACCTTATTTATTTGTTAAAATAAAATTTAAATTTTTTGTATATATCTTTGGCTTCGACATAATTGTTGCTACTAGCTTTTGAACTTTTTAATCATTCACCTTGAATACTTACTATTTACAAATATGATGGAATTTTTATGGGAGCTAGATTATTTCCATTTCAAATTTTCAATCATTTACATGTTTTGGTACATGGAATTTGAAATAATGTTTATTAAAATCTCTTGATGTAGAAATTTTGATCAAAACAACTTTAGTGGAATCCTCAATGTGACAAATATAAACACATCACATTTGGTGGGGGAAATATTTGTTGTGAATAATAGTATAATTGGACTCATCCCACCTTGGGAAAGTGGCACATATTCACCAATTTTGTAAGTATCCAATCTTGCCCGTATCCAAGGTTAGATACATATTTGTGAATGATTTTATATAAGAGACAATTTGAAATTTTTATAATGAAACTAATTAAATTGATTGCATTGCATTGAATTTTTCATCAATTTTCATCATGCAAAGAACAATTTCCCTAGCACATGTGATTTTTCTATTATAGTTTGAAAATGACTGAAATTGGATTGGCAATCATTTTACTTGCAAACTTGGAAGGAGTCCATGTTGTAACATGCATACGTTCTTTGAACAATTTGATATAATTTATATAAATAGTTTTTTAGAATCTTTACATCAAGCATGCAATTGACAATATTGCTTATTTATAATTATTACTCTAGGTTGGAAATACTATGATCCATATTGAAGTTATTATATTTTAATTATACACGTATGTTACATTACAAACACATGTTAATAACCATAAAAAAATTCAACAAAAATGTTCAAGTACAAGTGGTGACAAGGTATCGTTGGTTTTGAAACATGTTATATATATTTCACCCCTTGAACAAATGACAATAGGGTGTTAATATGGACACTATCAACAACAGTTCCATTTTTCATAATTGTGGGAGGTATAATATTTGCCATCGCATTTTGGAAATATCATGCAAATATGATCATTTTATGTGAATTCCAACAAGGTGTGTTTAAAGTCAAGTTCTTTTTCAAATTTTTGATTCATGCATGTTATACATTGAACATTTTGAACATAAATTTTTTGAATTTGACCTCTGGCTAAAACATGTTTGACACAAACATTCCTATTAATGATTATCACAAATTTAATTTACAAAATGTTTTGTATTGTTTGCAATAATTTTGCTGACAATTTTTTATGTGTATTAAGTTTACAATTCAATTTTCGCAAAGTTTGCAAACAAAGAAATGCAACCTACATTATGTTCATATAATGTTTTGAAGATAGCGACTAAACATTTTCATCAAAGCAACAAGCTTCGAGAAGGTGGCTTTGGCATCATCTACAAGGTGAATCCATTTAACAATCTTATAAAACAATGTAATTAAATCACCTTATTTATGTTATTTGCACATTCAACTATCCTATGCTTATTTCACAAACCATACAATAATGTCACTTGAAAATTTTCTTTCATTGATCATTATTTAAATTGTCAATGATTCAATAATCTAAAATCATTGATTCAATGAACCAACATCTATGGATGTCCATGCATTTTTAAATCCATTTTAAATTTTAAAAAAATGTGTGCATGCATGCACTTATTTCACAACATAACCTTTAATTTCTAATTGTGTATTGATTTTGTAGGGAGTTTTGTCAAATGGAGGAGAGTTAACAATTAAGTTGTTCAAAAAATCTCAAAAATGGGCAATTGAATTTTTCAATGAAATTGTTCTCTTCGCAAGTGTTGAACATAAGAATTTAGTGACCTTGAAAGGGTGTTGTTTGTAGGGTGTACAACACCTTCTTGTTAGTGGAGGTAGGCCTGAGGCCTCAAAACGCAATCCAAATTTTCAGGGCGCCACATGGCATCAATTTTTTATTGTTCTACAATGTATGGTGATAGGGCAGGATGTCCTATAGTTGATTTTGGTGGATGGAAAAGAGGTGTTGGGCCAAATTGAATGGAAAATGAGGATTTTTTTTGCCTTGAGTGATGCTGACTTTAACCCTTAATATTATTGTGAATTGAAAGGCT
>Ga0116231_10011720_pt1 | contig 13307 bp, 3 predicted proteins | sample S1TSphgellanicum_2_FD_89695 | JGI IMG/M metagenome (GOLD analysis project Ga0116231, IMG submission 89695) | Host-associated microbial communities from peat moss isolated from Minnesota, USA - S1T2_Fd - Sphagnum magellanicum MG | ecosystem: Host-associated > Plants > Peat moss > Unclassified... | reverse complement strand
GTTTGACATAATAATGATTTTTATAGTTAGGATTACATGTGTTAATGTCCAATGTCATCAAACAAATAATGTAAACATTATAAAACAATTTGTGTAATGGTCATAGTTGGAATATGTGATGTTTTCTTAAATTCAAAATTAACAATCACACCATTAGATCTTGAGTGAAATTAATGAACATAGAATAAACACACATTGTTATAATTAGTGTAAATATTGTGTCAATCCAACTTGATGGTTGAAAATAATGTAAAACAATTAACATGCAATTCATGTTAATCACGTTAGTTATGAATCATGATTGAAAGCCAATTTAATTTTTTTTTAATGATAGTATTGGATTGGCCTAATGGGGTATTAATCATGGACTAAACGCAATCACATATTCATGTTTCCAAATTTTCAAATCCAACCATTTAGTGATATTACTTGGAACCCATTGTGAATTATTGTCATTTGCCTTGAATCAAAAGTGATGAAAATAATTCACCTTTCATTTTCTTAAACTATTTAAATGGTTACTATTATTTTGATGTGTCATCATAACACTAACAACATGGAAAAAGGCTTGCCCCATCTTCCCTTTTGGTTACTATTGGTGAATAATTAAAATCTGAAAACATAAAGGTTCTAGCAATCATGAGTGCTAATAGTGATGTTCATTGTTGTTGTTATCACATACTATTATTGTTGACCCCAAAAAAAGAAAAATAATTAAAGAAATAGGTTGAAGAACAAAAATGAAAAGGTCCCATGTGCTAAAAACAAGGCTTACCTTTTGTGTTTTTGAATTAGTAGCTTCAAATTTAATGCAAGGGTGGTTATTCACAATTTAGGTACCCAAGCCTCACTGAGGTTTGAATCCCAAATAGACAATTAATGGAAATTATCTCAAAAGTTATCAAAATCACTTCAAAATGTTTGATGTCAATTGGAACTCGTAACTTAGTTACAACACAAATTGTTATACAAAACATAAAAACAAAAACCCAATGCTAAACAAATTAACCTAATTGTAATATTAAATAATAAACTTAATTTTTTATGATTCAAAACAAACTCATTTACAATTACCAAAAAATTCAAGTCAAAACACAAGATGAAAATTTAAATTAAAAAAACAACATGTAAATAAAAATTATATAACATACAAAAATATCAAACCACGAAAAATCTCAACTCACTTACATGCATAATTTTTGATGTTGTGAGATGAGGTTCCCGGAACATTGTTTTTTAGTTGATTTGTTAGACAATGTTTCTGAGGGGGGCTAAGTTTTGCCTAATGCTTGTTGGTGGTTTGGTGAGTTGATTGGTCTCCGAATTTATGAACGGGCCTTCGTCTTTTTAACATCTTGCATGTAATCTAAATTCACTAAATCAATGTTTAGGCGAAATGGATTTAAAAAATTTTAGTGAACGTCGGACCTCGTGAAGATTTAATAAATTATGTATTCAAAAATATATATAAAGGAAACGAATTTGTAAGCTCATTTAAGTTTTTGACGCGCTCCCAACTCATGGGGTGAAACCCACTCGAGGGTTTCCCAAAGTCAAGTTGCGGAAATTGTGACTTGGCGGCGCGCTCCTAGCTTCCAATTCTAAAAAGGGGTAGAAGGTCGAGTTGGGAGCCCAGGGATTAAATTAGGAAGATGGACTAATAGATCAAGCACAAATCTTCATCCAAAACCAACCACAAGAGGGTTAGTTCGTATTCGGGAACACCCTTGGGTGTTGGGACAAGCCATGGGCACTTTGGACTACTTGACTCACCACGGCCTAGACTCGGGGGAAGCCACCACCTTCCCCCATATAGTATTCTTTGCGTCCCACCACGGAGGTTACATCCGAATGGCACATTTTGTTGGGACTCCCGAAATGGAGTCCTGAAACTGTCCCGGATTGGAGTCCCGGGACTTTGGATGGCCACAGCTCCTCGCCCTGAACTCGGATCGGGAAAAGTCCTAAACCAAAGTTGTAGTTTTCGTCGAGAGCTTTCTAACGCCGTGTTGCACTCTTCAAGGCGACGTCAGGAAGAGGTCGATTACCAACTTTTAGTGGTTGGGAGTCAAACTGCCAATTTGACTCCCGGCCCTTCTTTTGCCCATAACTTGGGCTGCAGATGTCCGAATGGCCAATGCGAGGCCATTTTAGATATCTACGTTTCAAGACCTTTTCAATGACATGAAGAACACCTCAATGCGAGGTGTTTTGGGCCTTTCTGTCGAGCTCTAAACATTCAGGAGTCCCGAAGGGCTCCAAACCTCCAATTTTTCCAAGTGTTGGGCTTCACCCCCACACTTGGCCAAAGTGGGGTTGCGACAGTTTTTCACGTGTTTGTGAGGTTTGTAATTATTATGTCTGAATTTGTTTGCTATTCTTTTGGCCACAGCCATGGCATGGCGATTTTTTGAGGAGTATGCACTAATGGAACATATCCATAGATGTTAATATGGGCATATTTTCCGCTAAAAGGAATTCATACAACTTTGGAAAAATAGGGCCATGAAAAAATTCAGGGTTGCCAAAACCACCGTCTGACTTGAGTAGACGGGATAAATTTTGAATTCTTGACATTTATGGTAGGAGTTTAATTTTTTACAATTTTTTTTTAAAGGATAATAACATTTTAAAGTTACTTTATTCGTATGGGTCTCTGAGACCAATATGATGGAACAACAAACTCTGAGTGATATAACATATGCTAATTTATGGATAGTAAATACGCCTTCCTCAAGGGTAAATCTTTTTTGTCACGTTTGACAATCAACCTGAAAATGGACTTGATAAATGGCCTCCATAGTAGTTCACTAATACACGTATATATATTAACTAAAAACTAGCATAGAGAAAGGTAAAAGTTAATTTTAAAAGAGAAATAAAATGATAAATAATTTCATGAATAATAAGGGTCCAATTCATGTTCGAGGACCTTGAATAACAACATGTTTTTTGTTGATCAACTACAGTGCGACACCCTCACCAAATTGGTCAACAATGACTACACAACAATGTCAAAAGTGAACCCATTTAAATTTAAGAGAAAATAAAATTAAGGAGAAGTAAAAAATTGTTTCGTATTGCCATATTTTTTGACAAAGAAGGCATGCATTTAGAACTTTTAGTATTCTTGCATCAAATATCTGCATTAAATAATCACACTAAATCCATGGAAAATAAAAGGAAAAATATTAACTATGAAGTCATTATGAGTATTTTTTACATAATGCTAGGCAAAAACGAACAGTTAGCATTTTTGAGCTTTCATTACTTTTGCATTGAGTATCTCTTCTAAATAATTGCACTTAATCCTTAGTAAAAAAAACTAGCTATGAATCCATCACTGGTATTTTTTTCATAATGCAAACAAAATTGAATAGTTAGCATTATGTTGACAAATCTATTCGTTATCATCATCAATGTCGCCATGCGATATACAAGTCATAAGCACGTTCGGAGGTGGATTTCGGATTAGATCATCAAGTTCCAGAAAACATCTTACGTCTATAGGGTGATATAGTGTCATGGAACGTTCGTCGTAGCGATCTCTTGTGCAGGACTCCGCGTATGCATGGATGACGACATGGTCAACCACCCCCAAGTGAACATGGGCGAGAATTCTGGACATTTGCTCTTCGTCATCGTAATTAATAGGGGAAAACAACTTGTATAGGTCTATGGTCAAAATGCGATCATTCTCGTTATATTCCCATGCCTTGTTTTCCCGGGAGCCTAAAGTTGTAAGGATATGAGATCAAACACGTGAGGGCATGTTCATCAGGTTTGCAACGTCGGATTTTTCAATCTGTAAAAAAAAAGATTACTAGACTTAAAATATTTTGAAACAAATGGACATAAGATTGACACTTCTTACAATATAAGCACTGATACAAAACCAACAAGATTCGATGATCAACGCACTGCCATAAAAAGGATTGGCAATAAGAAAAAACTAACTACGCACCTTTACAAACAAAGGAGCTTCTCAATAGTGCATGAAGGGAATGAAGGCTTTGCGATTCAAGTATATCAACTGCCCGCCAAAATAACCTTTACGTGAATGATTCAATGTGTCGATCACCTATGCGATCTTTTATATTGCTTTGAGTTACCGTGAAGCTTGTTTCATTTAAGACAAAAAATCTTTGCTTACTTATAACGATACTTTTTGGACCAAATCTAAACATCGAAAAATTACCTGCAAAGTCAGGGGAAACCTAAAAACATAATCACATATGAGATGCGAGTACAAGACTTGACATTATTAAAGGAAAATAACATAAGCGAAAATTCGAAATTGATTATGTAACCGAGGACTTATAAAGTCTCTTTTTTGCATGTCTTGTTTTGATTTCAACCACTTAACCACCCTTGTAAACCTTTATTTACCTGACAAACATGTTCGACCAGGCCTGATCAACGCACTGACCAAGTGATGTGAAGATATCTCAACCACATAGTAAATTTTACATCCAATGTTTTTAGTCATTGGATTTTTTCCAGAGACATGAACGAAATGTTGGCATTTTATGTTTAAAAATTTCACAAAATTTGGGATTATATCATAAACACAAAATATTTGAACTTTATTCACATTGGAATTAGTCCAATGTAATTTACTTTACTTTAGTTATGATAATTAAAATGTAAACACATAACTAAAGTAAAATTCTTAACAAAACATTTCAAAATTATTTTTAAAAATCATAGATGATTTTCAAACCTAATTCAATTGAAAAGTTTTTAAAATCATTTAATTTTGGTAATAAATAATTACAAAATGACATGATTTTTTAAAAAGTGCATCACATATTGCCTTTCCATGTTATGTGGTTGCTTAATTTTCACATGTAAAAAATGATGCATCCCCAAATTCATTAAAAAACCCAATGTGGGTCACAAAATGAAAAAAATCAAGGCACAATTCATAGCTCGCAGCATTTTGAGGGTAGGAGAGTGTTTTGGAGTTTTGATGGGACTAGAACAAACCCACAAATAAGAATTCAAGATGAAATCAATTTGCACAACCAAGGAAAGAAAATGATTAATGCGAGTTGAATACAAGTGATGAAACGAATTTAATAGGGACAACCTCAAGCATAAGTTTTATATGGCTTGCAACCTTTGGGAGGAAACATCATTCCCTTCTTTCTAGTATACTCTATGACATTCCATGTGGGTTACATCCAAATGGCATTTTTTTCTCGGGATATTCAAATGAAAAGTCTCAAAATTAAATCTTTTGTTGTCTTGAAACTTTGACATTCATATATTTTTCAAATCGAGCTTTTTTGGAACATGCAAAGGAAATATCTTATAGCCTTCAAAGAGATCTTTCCAACGGTGTATCTTAGAATCAATGATAATTTGTTTTCTATTTTAAAAAGATTTGCAGTCCTGCTTTTTCTTTTGAACATAATTCATGCATATCATGTTTAAATGAACAATGTGAAAACACTTTAAGCATTTACGCTTCAAAACTTTTCCAATGGTATCGTACAAGCCCAATTTGGTGTTTGTTTACCTTTTCAATTAAGGCTTTGAACATTTAATATTCTTGCATGAACGCAAATCCCAAAATGGGAATGCATTTGGGAATCATTGAGCTCCATCACTTACACTCTCCCAATTTGTGATAATATGTTTCACACTCAAACACATTTTCTTGGCCTCATGGGCCCTTACATTTCACACTTAATTACAAACCCAATGTTAGAGTTATAACAAAAAAATAAATTGTTCACTTGGATCACAAAATTGATTTTTTTGAAAACCTGTTTCAAATGGGAGTACTAAGAAAATGCAATATGTGATCCATTAATGGTGTCACAAACATTTGATAAACCGCATGCATACAAAAAATCCATTTATGATCCTACATAAACTCAAATAATGAAATATAACCATATAATAATCAAATGATTTCCTTATAATTTAAAATATCAAAACAATATAAACATATTTATGCATTGTTAAAGTTTTAACATTAAATCTATTGGTAGTAATATTTGTATTAACTTCATGAACAAACCAACACAATATTAACCCAAAGTTCTAATGGTGTTTTAATAAACATGATTATTCTTGATTTGATAAAAGGTGAAACCTTTTCACAAAATATATAAACGTTTCATAGGTCATATGATGTGTCATTAAATATTTTATTTTTCATTTCCAAATTCATGTGCCCAAAAAACCCCTTTTATCAAATCCCAATGTGTGAACTAAGTAGATTTTTTCAATCAAATGTTACATAATTTAACCTCTTAATAAAAAAAAGAAGAAAAATAAATAAAACAATAATATTTGGGCGACTTCAACAATTCTCTACAAATAATTAATTTAATTCAAAATCTTTGGTTTGACAACTATTTTTTTAATTCTATTTTTTTTGACATCTGTAATATATGTAATAAAATTTGTTAACATTTTAAAAATATTTTATTACGTTAGTGGTCAGATGAATGTAAAGTAATTGATTTGGTCAAGTAAGACCTTGGTTCAAAATTGGTTGGTAGCTTGAACATGTTTTTGAAAATTTCAACAAAAAGGGCTAAATTCTTTCTAAATTTTTTGGCAAAGTTGAAAATAATTTAACTTATGCCAAAGTTGCCAAGTCCTACAATATTTGTAAAAATTATGACATCTCAAATTTCAATAATGAATTCCTCATTTGAACCACTTGAACCTTTTTTACAACATTTAATTCTCAAAGCTTCAACATGATTAAAAAATATACTATATACACAAAAACAATTGTCATTATATTCATTGTAAATACCAATTTTGAAATATGAAAAATAAAATCAATGACAAAGTTTACACACCAAAACCCTACTCATAAACTAGAAAGCACAAAACATTAAGAACCCTAAAGACCAACTCAAATTGGATCGAGAAATTTGTATCATAAAATAAACCCTAAAAAGGTTTTTAAAAAAGGCTTCATATTTACCCTTACAGGAGATGAAACATAAAGCCCTTTCATGATTTTATCCTTGCCAAACAAAAAAATGGACAAAAATTTTTACCTTGACTAAGTCGTTAGGTGTTGAAGGAGCTCCTCATGTGCCTATTGTACAACCTCCCACCTCTTCTTTGGTGATAGAAAGGCTGCAAAGTATGGAGCTCCTTTACTTTGCCCAAGAATATGGAGGAATGAAGCTTCTTCAAAGCCCACGACAAGAGCAAACACCTTTCTTGTTGCTTTCAAATCATGTAAGCTCTAAAACCCTCTCCCACTCCTGTTTCATAACAGCAAGATTATTATTGAGAGGTTCATTGATGTAAACAAGTATTCTTTGAATTGGGTTCGACAACAGACCTGAGAACAAGATTACAAGGCTGCCATGTGATCAGTTGAGCTATGTGTAAGGAGAGTTCACTACCCTTAGAGGATCCCCATGGGTGCTTAGTATGTGACTCGACAGTAAAATTTATTGCGAAAAAGTCAAAATGTGCCGGTTTAGCTCAGGAAATTGGTTTTTCTGCACCAAATTCATGTAGCATGCTGTGGCTGGTAAAAGGCGCAACACAGTTGTGCACCTCCAAAAAATTAGTGTAATAAATTGAACCTGACCGCTGCTCAATATTTCTCATTGGTCGATCATAATAATCGGTTCAGTTGGTTTGCTACTAGTAGTCCCCATGTATATACAGTCCCAGATACAGTTTTATGGTGAGGTTGCCAAAAAAAACAGCTAAACTTAGACATTTAATTTTATTATCCAGAGTGACATACTGAGCACCGGTGGAGATGCTCTTAGACTGGTGTCAAGCAGCCACATTAGTATTAAATATAATTGTGAGAAATGTCATGATGGGAATGAAAATGTGAAGCATGCAACAAATAAGCAGTGTCTTTTGAACATCTGCCAGTGAAAAGTCACAGGTTACAAGAGATTTCCAAGGTGAAGAATCATGGCATCACGGGTCATTTCTCAGACTTATCTTCCAACAAGCCTCAACATCTGAAGCTTTACAAAGGATTTCCTTCTAGGCACGTACACCTTGCATTACAGCAGGATGCTTCTGTGTACTTGAGGCTAAATCACTACTCATCTGCCTACACACACAAAATCAACTTCATGTTGGACTTCCTGGCCAGGTCAGAAGATTCAAACTGGTCAGTTTCTTGGTTGCTAAAGATGCAGATCTCAGGGTTTAAGCTCTCTGGCCTCACAAAATGTCAGGACCCAGCATGGCAAGATAGACATATCTAAAGGAGCATAGCACATTCTGGCATAATTGACACCATAATGATGAAGCATACCTTGAATGATGAAGGATCCGACAAAGAGTCTTGCTGTTGCAAACCCTCCAATTCCATACCTCGCAACTCTCGCAGCTGTTGGGCAATCTCTTGAAGAAGCTTCATTCCTCCATATTCTTGTGTTAGGACGATGGTGAGAGCTTATATCTTCTCCTCACGCTCATGTCATTCTCCGCGTCCTCACTGCTCTTCTTTCCTGGCTTCTTCGCAACTGGTGCTTTGCCAATTTGCTTCTTTTTTTGTTACCACCCATAGCGCTGGGCAAACTGGTTGTTGCGGTATCTATTCTGCTGCTCGACCCTAACCCTAATGCCTTACTTCTTTCTCCTCCTATCACTGCGTCAGTTTGTGCTTGTGTGCCTCTTGAGAAACTGTCGCAGATGTAAGTAACGTCACTGGTCTTTGCAGGAAATGATGCTTTGAATCCTCCAGCTGAGGCATTCCAGATTCGGGAGATTTTTCTCCTCGAACAATTTGACCCCGAAGAAGAAGATGTTTCTTCCACTTGATTGTTCTTCCTGTAAATCTCGATTGCTCTCCTCCTCCTCCTGCTCCTCCTTCTTCATCTGCTGCAGCAGGCCTTACACATTAGCAGGGATTTTTTCTTTCCCTATGGACGTTGATGAATCAGATTTCTAAAGAAGAAGCTTCTTCTTTCTTGTTCCGAGTTCTTCTATTGGTTTTTTATGGGCTTCGCTTGCGCCAGTTTCTTTCCAATAACACTACTCTCTCCTCCGCAGCAGATCTGTAGGTAGAATCTCCTCTACCCGCGCACAACAAGAGGAGCTGCTGCTGCTGTTATAACAAACTACAAAAGACCACTATTGAACAAGCCACGCGTGCTGAAGGAACCGTCAACCAACCGTTTCAACAGCAGTCTTTTTGCAAGTAAGTATGGAGTTGCTCTTTAGGTTTTAGAGAATGAGGAGAGCTTCAAAGTGTGTTGTTCACCAGAGTGTTTTTTCCATGTGCAGAGAGTCCTTTCAAGTTTTGAAGGGGGCATTGGCATAATTACCTGTGCAATTTTCAGAACCTCTGTAGACTGGGAGCTTGAAGAGTTTCAAAGGTTCTTCCACATCAAGATTGAGATCAAAGAAGGGTTTTGAGTTAGGTTTTGGTAAGAAAGGCGGCTTATGTTTACAGATGACATATGTTTGCTCACTTGGAGGGAGGATCAGATATTGGCTATGTGATGTCATTTTAATCAGGCTTATGAAACTGGACATGGGGCAGCAGAAAGAGCTATGAAGCTTTCAAGCATGTTTGGAGTTTCTTAAGTAGCTGGTGAGGGCACATATGGTGGAGCACAATGCCTATCTCTGCTACCCTTGCACTTGAGAAGCATTGCTATGTGTCAGACTCTCAGGAGGAGCTCCTTAATCTCTGTGAAGGATGGGAACACAGATCAAGCAAGAGATGCACCCTGGATGAGACACCAAGTCAGCCCTTCCTGAACCTTAATGAATTGCCCACTGAGCCACCAGGAGTCCTACTCGAGTCTGACTCTGAGGATTCTGATGACACAGAATGTAATATGGGGTTCACCCAAGATCCAGTGGAATGGGTGTCGCCTCCAAGCCCATCACCATCAAAGGAAGAAGTACAAAATGGAGGTGACAGAGTGAGCAATGGTGACAGCTATGTTGCAACATTTGAAAGTGATCGCTCTCAGTCTCCCACACACTCATGTCAGACAAGCCACCAGAGAGTGCTCCATATGCAGGCATCTCCAAACGTCTTGAGCACGCAGCCCCTCACTCAGCTTCCTATGGAAACACGTGCACAAACACAGACATGCTCTGATGGTACACCTCCCCTTCCTTCCCTTCCAATTGCTGAAATATCTGAGCAGCTTGCTCCAGCAACAACTGCTCAAGCAACACCCCCACCTTTTATGGTCAGTGAAGAATTGCCAGCAATTCTTGCCAAAGACCTTGTAGCTGTTTTAAAAGAGGGGATTATTGAAGGGACCACAGCACCTCTAAGTCAAGTACCACAAGATGAAACACAAGTTAAACAGTGGACACTCAGACATGAGGTAGTTGGAATGATCAAGGAAATCAATCTGCAAGTGGAATTTGAGCATTCAAGGTGGTTGACTCAGGAGCCAGCAAGTGGAGTAGACAATCAAAGTGAACAACATGAGGAACACCCCCATAACCAATTGTTAGGGGCTGAGATGGTTGCAATAGAGAACCTCAGAAATGGGACAGATGTGGCAGTGAGTACAGAGGTTGCAGAGTATGATCTTGTGCAGACAAGTGCAAGAGGAGATCAAACTTGTTGGGTAAACTGTTTAGGTGAAGAAACTGACAGGGAAGAAATTGGGCCTAGCTTCAAGCGGAAGCCAAGTGCTCTAGACATAAGTGGGAAAGGAAAGGCCCAGAGAATAGGAGCCTCACATATGCAGATTAAAAAATTTCCCAAAACAGTAATGGATGTTGTGAGAATGCACTCGAGCCCAGTTACTGATGCTGTGGAGGAAGAAACGTGTGGTATTTTGAGTGTGGCCATGAGGGCAGGAATCTCATTCCCTCCACTTCTCCATGAGAAATTCTAGTTTCTTCCCCAATACTCAATCCTCTACTTGTTTGTTGCTTCCTTCCTTCCTTCCTTCAGATTCTCTTGCAGAAGGCTTTTGGCGACTCAGAAAACATTGAGGATTTTTGAGCTCCTGCTACAGGTTGAAATCTCAAAATGTTCTGTGGTTATTCACTGAAGCAGGGAGATGAGATGAAGATTGCTAATGGGACTCAAATGGAAGAGCCAAGACTCATGAATGATTGAAGGTATGGATGTATTTCCTACATCCTTGCTGCCAGTGGTTGCTCAAACATCTGCAAAGCTGCAGATATCCTGCCATTATGAAGATGTGGAAAGCACTCCAGAAACTGGCACCTACTTTTGTCTCCTCACCAGCCAATAGTTTATGGGTGAATGGATATTTGATGCTCATCAAACTCTCCTTGTGCTCTAATCCAAGTTACAGAAGACAAAGGTGCACCACCTTATCAAATCTTGTCTATCTTGCCTGGAAACAAGTCCAGTGTCACCAGATGAATTTCCCCAGCTGAGAACAAGAAGCTTGTGATTCTGCTTCTAAAGTTCTATCATGATCATCTCCTACACTTCTTACTATAGTTCAGAGTATACTTCTTTGTAATCTCAGAATTCTACAGGTTTATCTTCAACGCAGGCACTAACTCCAATCATATGTGAACCCGCACTCTGATTCATAAAGCCTCAATACATGTCCGCCTCAATACATATCCACCGCAGTGCTTTTGGAGTTGTAAAAGTTATTGGCAGTATCACCATTACAGCAGTTACAAATTTTGCCGAATTTACTATGACTATGCTTTACAGAACACCTGGTGGGCTTAAGAATTTAAAAGCAGTTTAAAACAGTGCCTTTACTTTGTATAAGTGTTATGACCCAGCCAAGCCAGGAGTGGCTGGTAGCCAGGTCTGACCAATTGCCATTCTCTGATGTAATTGGCACTTTGGAGAGATTCTGCTGCATCATTAGGAACTTTGTAGACTATTTGCTAGACCTCACAATGTCCTGGGTGCTGGTTACATGCATTTGAAAGAGCAGTTCACCTCGAGAAGCTTAGAGTGAAGGGCGGAATCTGTAATGAGCGACAATTACATACTAGAGAATGCAGCCTAGTAAGCCTAAAAGGTGACTTGTGGGCACATCGATTGTGTGTGCCTTCCATGGTGTAAAGGATTTTGAGGGAGATTTTGCTGGAAGTAGTGCTTTGGGTTCTGGCAAAATTGGCACTTCTCTCAAAATTAGCACTTTCATCAAGATATTTGAATTCTGCAATTTAGGAAGCTTGAGAAGTGGCAAAATCTGCCTTCAAAATCCTTTATGTGGGTAGAGATGCTGCCAAGGGTATGACAGGAAACACCTGCCCAGTCCCTCCCTCAAACCAGTTATTCTTTTTCTTGGGTGAAAAATCAGCAAAAGGTGACACTAAATCCTAAATTTGGCAAAAATTCTGTTTTTTTCATAAAAAAGAGTTGTCAAATTTTGCCTAATTTTTAAAAAAAATTATGGGGGGGTGTATTGCCATAATTCTGTCTCCTGGCTACTGTTTTAATGGTCCTGTACCAAATCATTGCCAATTAAGTTGAAATCTATTTAGGATGCTCATCATTGTGGTTGCATTATGAAATTGAAAATTAAAAAAGAAAAAAAAATTGCCATGAACCCATGCAAGGTGCCATGTATGGTTCAGCATATTTGTTTTATACGGTTTTGGATAATTTCTGTTTCAATTTTTTCTTACAGCATAAATTAAATTATTTCTTATTTTGTCAAATTTTTGAAAAATTATTTATTATTTGTGCCAAAATTTTAATAATAATTATAAAATAAAATTCTGGAGTATTTAATTGTTGAATTTGAACTTCAGACTTATGAATCCTTGACTTTAAGAATGTGGGCAGTCTAGACACACTTAGACTGTCTCACAAAGACAACAAAATCATGTTTATTATTTTATATGAATATTACCTGCTGAAAATTTCAGAATTTAAAAACCAACTGCCGAAGTTAAGTTAATTATTTGAGATTTAATTAATTATTCAAAAATTTGTTGCCGAATCTGTTTGAGTATTACGATAATAATTGAAAAATTCCCTTGGAGCTAAAAGAGGAAGCCCAAATAGGGAAAATTGGGTGTTTATTGTGACATATATTACATTAAAATTACAACTTGGCATTAAGTTTATAGCACATATTATAAAAATTATGATTTGGAATAAAATTTGATGTTATTTTATTGTAATTGTATGAATGAAATAGGATTTAAGCGAAAATGTCTAATTTTAGGGATGTATGTGACAACTTATACATGCATTTGTGTGAGATATATTAACACATCTTATATATTAAATCTACAGGGGTGTCTGTCTGTCTGTCCAGGCAGTTTCCAGGCACCGCCCGGACCTTTGTTTTTTTGTTTGTTTGTTTGTTTTTGTTTTTTTTTTTTTGATGGGTTTTGATTTCTGTGTCGATTAAACT
>Ga0116231_10011718_pt1 | contig 13309 bp, 15 predicted proteins | sample S1TSphgellanicum_2_FD_89695 | JGI IMG/M metagenome (GOLD analysis project Ga0116231, IMG submission 89695) | Host-associated microbial communities from peat moss isolated from Minnesota, USA - S1T2_Fd - Sphagnum magellanicum MG | ecosystem: Host-associated > Plants > Peat moss > Unclassified... | reverse complement strand
CGCAACTTTGCCCCCCCAAATAAAGTTCCTTACCACCCCACGTACCTGGCTGCACATCCTAGGATTTGGGTTCCAAGATGCGGCCAGGTACCACATTGATGCCAGAAGAACTTGGTTGGCTACAAGTATCCTTCCCGCGAGTGAAAGGTTACTATGGCTCCAGTTGATCAATTTCCCTTTCAAAGCCATCATCATTTTATCAAAGTTTGCTTCTGTTGGGAGGCGAAAGCCAACCTGGACCCCTAGGTATCTGACGCCCTCGCCCTCGGGAATCCACTTGAGGCCAACCTCCTAGCCCCAAGTCTAGGTGTGTTCTTTCCTGCTCGCCTAGATGGCAGCGGATTTGTTCCAGTTTACCTTGGCGCCGAATGCTATACAAAACGTTTCCAAAACTCCCTGGGCCCTGTCCAGGTTAGCCTGGTCACCCTTGAGATATAGGGCTGTATCATCGGCGAAGGTCTAGTCCCTGAGTCTACCCCCTCTAGGCAGGTTCAGTCCTTTTACATCGTACCTGGGGTCTTCTAGCATGTGCCCCAGGACGTTAGTTGCTAAGATGAAAAGATAAAGCGCCAGGGGGCACCCCTGGCGGACAGGTTGGGCCAACTGGAATACTGGCCCCGCCTCTCCGTTGATCCTGATTGCGGAGGTGGCATGAAGGTACAGGGTGCGGACCCACCGCACCCAGGTGCTGTTGAAGCCAAACTTGGACAGGGCTGTGAACAAGAAGTTCCACTCTATCCTATTGAAAGCCTTTTCGAAATCCAACAGGAGGAGGACTAGCTCCTGGTCGCTCTCCATGGCCCAGTCCAGGGAGTCCTGGGCTATGAAGACATTGTCGAGAATACTCCTGCCCTCTACGAAACCAGTTTGATTCGGCCTGATAACACCTGGGAGGAAGGCTTGCAGCCTCCCGGCGAGGGTTTTGGCCAGAATTTTATAAACACTCCCCAGGAGAGTGATCGACCTCCAATTCCTGAGTTTGGAGCGGTCTTCCGTTTTGGGAATCAGGGTGATAAGCCCCTTGTTGACCTAATTCGAAGCCTCTCCAGAGGCCAGCATGGCCGTGTAAGCTTTGAACAGCGTGGGCGCCACTTCAAAGGCGCAGACCTGGAAGAACTCAATAGGAATCCCGTTGTGTCCGGACGCTTTGCCTTTGGGCAGCGCCTGGATCGCTTTGTGAATCTCTTCCAAGGTAAGATTATGGGTGAGTGCTTCGTTCACATCAGCTGTGGCCCTCACCGGTACGCTCTTCTAACACCGATCCTGGGCTTCCTGAGTGCTCGGGAGATGTGTTTCCGACGAATAAAGATTGGAGTAGAACTCAGTGACATGATGGGAGAGATCAAATTGGCCCCTGACCGTGCTGCTCTCTGTTTCTAACTCTCTCAGCAGAGTTTTTTTTTGTCCTAGTTTGTGGAAGTCAAAAAAATTCTTTGAGCAAGTATCGCCGTACTTGAACCAGTTCGCGGAGGATAGATGCTGGTTGCGCGACACTTGGTTCTGGTATACCTCTACCAACTTCGCCTGGGAGTCGGACAGGATGTCCCTTACTCCTTCATTGGTCGGATCGCCCTGCAGCTGAACCTCCGCCAGTTTGATCTTTTCAGTGTGAGATTTGATTATGGCACCTTTCAGGCGTCTTTTTGCCTTTGCCAAGCGGTTGTTGCAGATCATTACCCTTTTTATGGCTGTTTCAATCCAGTATGCCCAGCCCTGGTCGCTGGGTGGGGTCAGTGAGTCTCCGGCCCAGGCTTGGAGTAGTGCTGCCTTGCTCTCCTCTTCCTCCAACAAAGAGGTGTTGAAGTAGCGCGCTGGCTTGTCGGTGCCGGTTGCCTGCCCCCAAATGGAGATGATGAAGGGTGAGTGATCCGAGAACTTCTTGATTGTGATTGCGGATTCGATTCTCCCCCCCCCTGGAGTCAAGGTCTTGGGATACCATAAATTTGTCTATTTTGGAGATTGCGGAGTTGGCTCCGAGTCTCCCGTTGTCGAAGGTGAAGGCCTTCTTGGACATCTTCCTGAAACTGTCTGAACACCAGGCATCGGTCAGACCGTATTGAAGGGTCATGTGATGCTAGGAGGCCGCCTCCCTCCTGTGCATCTGCCTTTCGCCGGCAGTGCCCCTGCGGGAGGTTTCCTCCTAATGGTTGAAGTCTCCCCCGATTATGGTGTTGTCGGAGTCCAGCTCAGCTTTGCTTATGGTTTTCCATAGGAGGGTTAGGTTTCTCGAGGTCTAGGTAGCATACACGTTTACAATAGTGAGCGTGCCACTGCCGGCCGCTTGCAATTTGATAAACTGGGCTCTTCCCTCCATCAGAATTCCGCTGTCCACCACCAGAGGGGTGGTCTTTCTGTCTACAAGGATGGCGGTACCAGCGCTCATTCTTTGAGAGGGGCCCATCGGTATTCTTGGGTTCTAGAAGGTGCCCCCCTTCCAGTACTCTAAGCCTTTCCCTATGCTCCTCGTGCCCTCTATACCCAGGTGGTGTTCTTGGATGAGGAGAATTTGCGGGGGGGAGGGAAGAGAAGCTAACTAGATTTTGATCGCTTTAGGTTTTGGCGATTTACTCCCCAAACCTCTGACGTTGAGGGATGTCAGGGTGAGAGTTTTTCCAAACATGAACGCACGGATCCTGGGCGGCTGGAGAGCCGATCGATCCCGTGTTTGCCAGCATTGTTTGGCTTGCTTTTTCCTGATCCACTCCCTGGACTGTTTGTCTAACTTCAAAGTTGAGGGGGGTGACCACCCGTTGGGGCTCCAGTTTGAAGAGGTCCAGCTTACTGAACCTTTTCTTCCTAATAGCTTGAGGAGATGCCAGTTGGCTGGCAGTCTCGCTTTTGCATGCTTGACGATCTGTGCTCACGGGGCCGGACTTCAGCAGGAGGTTGTGAGCCGGGCCCGAGAACTCAATGTCGTTGTTCATACCTGTCAGGGAATCGGACAACCTCCAGTGGAGGTGTTTCTTATTCTGCACACTGATGGTGCTGGAGCTAGTACTAATGTGTGCGAGAATTGTACATTCCCATCCTCCTCTAATCTGGTCCTCCTGCCAACTCCATTCTAAGGAGAGGCAGTCCTTGAGATTGAGATTGTACCTGAGGATCTTATCCTTGAGCTCGGATTCGATGCTCTGGGTGATGTCTGCAAGTGCTGTTGCATGGGTCCATTCTTCCTTGGATGAGCTCGTGATCCTTATGCTTAGCGGGAGGCCTGGCAGGGCGTTGTTTCTAGCGTAGATCAGAATCTCCTTCTGGGCGTTTTTTTTCCCTTGACAGGACCGGCCAGATTCTTGCTCTGGCGTGTTCCTGCCCTGGTGGGGATGAGATTCCTAGTGAGGTGAAGTAGGAGCAGTGCACGTCTAAGTGCGTACGCTTCCTTCTTCCCCCTGGAATGACATCATGGTTCGGGGTGAGGGTTGTAGACTGAGATAGGACTTGTCTCAGAGAGGCGATCTTAGGGGTGTGTTTTTTCCTTCCCTGAAAAGTCCATCCCTCCCTCATCTCCTCAGGATTATCCATCGCGTCTTCAGCTTTTGGGTTGTCCCCCTCTAGGGCCGCGAAAGGGTTAGTGCTTGTAGCTGGTTGTGTAGCCTGGCTGCTGTCAGCGTTCCGGAAACCAAAATTGAGCATTGCCTTGGTCTTGTGGAAGTTTTCCAGGTGCTTGCTGAGCATTTGGCTGGGACTGTCGGGCTTGAGCTCTGGAACGCTTGCCTGCTCTGTCATAACGTGATCCGCTTCCGAGCTTCCTGGTGCTCCAGCCTAGCTGGAGCTTCTTGGTTGAGAGACAGCTCTAAGGAGCTTGTCTGAGCAATTGCCGATGGTTGGATCGGTGGGATGCTCTATTTGCCTAAGAGCTTCTGAGTTCACCGGGTTCCTCCTGGTGCGCGTTTGAGTGCTCCTGGCTTTTTGAGGTCGTGAAGGCCTGCCCCCCTGGTTTTGCTTTGGTTGGGGAGCTCCTCCTTCCGATTGCTTTCCGTCTGGCATGTTTGTGGAGAGGGGTCTGATGGGTGGAGTCACCCCTTCCCACGGTTTGCTTATGTTGGTGGTGCAGGATTGGGCATGGTGACCGAATCGCCTGCATTTTCTGCATTGATTCGGAAGACCGGAGTACAGAATTCTCTGTGCCATCATGTTGTTGGTCTCGGCTCCTTCCGCCATTGACGGAATTCGGATGTACCCCGGGAGCTTGGAGATATCCTTCAGCTCGATCGTAATCATGGGCCCTGCGGGCCTTTTGATGTAAGAATCTGTTGCTTCGATTTCAAACACCTCCCCAATCTTGCTGGCCATGATGGTCAATGCTCTGGTGTTCCGAAATTGCTCATGCAAGTTGGGGAATTGCACCTTGATTGCATGAGTGAGTTGAGCCTCTACTCCCTGAGAGCTTGCATCGAAGTTCGGAATATATCGTGAGAAGGAGAGGCACAAGCCACTCCAATCCACAACCGTTAGACGTCTGGTGGCTTTGACTCCCTCCTCGTCTTCGAACAAGATCTTGAAATATCCTCTTGTGAGGAAAGCGATCGAGACAAGAGGAGCCGGGAGATGTAATTTGAGGCAATCGAGCAGCGTTTTGAAGGTTGTTTTGCCCCCTAGAGTTCTACCAATTACGGTTCTTCTTGCCTTCTTGGCCGCATTTTCTTGCATCATGAGCACCAATTCCTTTGGAAAATCCACCTCAATTTCCAAGTTATAATCGATTGGCGATGGGCCTTGGGATGCTTCCCCGTCTGGGGAAGCAACACCTGTCCCGCTGCCTGGTTGCGCGATCAGAGTTTGGAGGGAGGGGGTCGTCACTGAGCTGATCGAGTTCTTGCATTGCGTGCCTCTCATCCTCGGCGCTTTTGCCCTGGCGGTGGAAAGGTCTTCCCTCTCCGACTGCCTGGCAGCAGCAGCTTCCAAGGTCTCCGAGCTCCTTCCTAAACCAACAGATGCAGAAGAAAGATCTGACTTGCGGGGGGGGGGAAGAGACTCCTTTCAGAGGTACCTGATGGGTGCAAAGGCCATCAGCGCCTTCGATTGTGCTCTCCAGAATCCTCGGCGCGACTTCCAGACGAGAAGATGTCGAGTGTGACCGTTGGAGAAGCTCTCCTCGAGGTCCGCCATCACTCTTGAGCAAGGAAGCTTGCTTTTCCTTGCTTGTTTGCTGTAGTTTCGGCCAATCCTGGGGCGCGATCGAGTTGGTCTAAAGGGTGCGCAGTCCGCCGAAGCTTTCGATCTTGCTCTCTGAAAGAATCCTCGCGATATCCAGAGAAGCGGCTGGCGGATAAGACCGTTAGAGAAGCTCTCCTCGTGGTCCGCCATCGCTCCTGAGCAGGAGAGCTTGCTCTTCCTCGCTTGTTTGCTGGGGTCTCGAGCGATCTTGAAGAGAAATCGAAGTCGCATGATCTGAACTCGCAATCCTTCCCTCTTCACAAATCATTTCCCCGGAGTGGGGAGAGATCGGTGTGGCAGGAGCTTCGCTGAGCTCTGGCGATGCTGAAACAATAGAGCCGTTGGTTGTAAGTAAGTTTTTCCTACCTGTCGGAGAGGAAGTTCGGGCGTTCCCGCCGTTTCTTGGTCTCAGTTTGAATTTGCCAAGTCCCGGCCGCGCACCACGTCCAGCTTTCCTTATCCTGTGAGCTACTAAAACAAACTCATTGAGCTTGGCGGTCTGTGAATCAGCAGCATCTGAGCAGACTTCCATCATTGTAGAGAGAAAGCGTTTAAGAATCGACTAAAAAAAGGTGCATTCGGATAGGGAAATCATGAGCCTCTTTGATACACGCTCAGACAGCAAAGAGCTCCCATCCCATTGCCGAGAGATGGATTGAACTTGACACGAAAAGCTCAGAGAAAGGCGGAGTCGTGGAGAGGCACAGAGTATACTATAAAGGGGAAGGTGGTGGCTTCCCCCAAGTTTGGGCTGTGGTGAGTCTAAGTTTGCTCGTGGCTCGTCCTAGCGCCAAAAATGTTTCAACCATGCACTAACTAACTTGTTGTTTGGTTTGTGCAGATCTGAGTGAGTGATTAAGTGCTTGTCATTCTTCCTAGTCCCATCCCGGAACTCCAGCATGCCCTTCTACCCCTCAAAGTGCTACGAGTAAGGGAGTGTGCCCCAACTTTTTGGTCTTCCATCGTTTTCACTTCAAACTCACATTTGGAGTCTATCCAGGAGTTAGGGGGTGCGTTATAATACCTGTATGTCAATCTAAACATGCACATTATATGCGGGGGCAAAATGTAATACTTACATTATGACTTTAAACCACACTATACATGGGAAATGAAATGTAATACTTGCATGAAAATTTAAACATGCACATTGTATGTGGGGGCAAAATGCAAAACTTGCATTATGACCTTAAATCACATTATATATGGGAGATGAAAATGTAATACATGCATGACAATCTAAACATGCAGACTATATGTGGGGGCAAACTGTAATACCCACATTATGACTTTAAATCCACATTATTTATGGGAAAAACAAAATCAATATTTGCATGACAATTTAAACATGCATATTGTATATGAATGGCAAAATGCAATACTGACATTATGACCTTAAATGCACACTATCTATGAATGGTTAAAATGCAAATCCATATGTCATACATGGAACATTCTTAGTGGAATTCGATGACCATATTAAATCCATCCAAGGAGATTGATTTACCTAACTTAGCAAAAAAACCAAAAAATAATAACAAAATGATTATAAAAAAATCATACCATTGATGTTAAAAGATGATGCCACATTCAAAAAAATTGTGGCATGATTTGAAACACAACCTAAATAGATCAACACACATTTCATCAAACCCTTAATTAACCCAAAATAATCCTAATGGTGGATGGTCTCAACGAAATATTTCTACAAACAAATACAAATGGATAACAAAAAAGTCTAATAATAACTATGTTTTGAATTTTCAAGTTAATTAATTCAAAATTATAATGAATGGAAACATTAGCCTTAAAGTTTAAAACTAATTACCCCAAAATATTTATATGTAAACCTAAAAAAATTTAGTAGTAAATGTCATAAAAATTAATAACTATATAAACATATACAAATGCCATACAAACTAATATTCTAATTGTGAATGATAAATTAATATTGAAACATAATGAAAAGAAAAAATTAAACAAATGAAACAAGAGTTTATTCTTTTACTTTGGTGTCCTCAACTTGAGGGCCCAACTTAAGACCTTCTCCATTCACCTTGAAAAGAGATAAAATGAGTCTTATTACAAATATTTGTATGTGAAAATCTCCCCCCAAAATCCAACCTAGGATTGATTTAATTATTATTAAATAATGTGCAAATGTTCATAAATGTTTGATGTTTCTTTAACTTTAAGTTTATCAAGCTTATTGCTTAATTAAAAAAAATACATCTTGCATTAAATGGTCCAAAGTGGAAGCAAAAGACTACCGCCATAAAATTTCTACAATTGCAATACCTTCATTTGGGGTTAGTGGCTTGTTGTCATCACGAGTTTGAATAGGACTAAAATAGATGTCAGTGGGTTATTTGCAATACCCACATTTTATGTTATAATTATGTTAAATACATTCAATTGAAGTCCACAATTTGCAAGTTTATAGGTAGGTATGATGATGGGTGGGTAGGTAGGTTTTGCCAAGAAGAAAGAGTTTAGCCAAGAAATAAAGATAATTAACCAATAAATATAAAGGTTTTATTGAGATGTAAAAAATTAGTTAGGTAATAGGAAACGTTAATAAGAAAAATATAGAGTTTTTGCCAATAGTTAAAGATTTAGCCAATAAATAAAAAGGTTTTGTGGAAAGGTAAATACTTAAACAATAATAAATAAAGGTTTTGCCAAGTGATAGAGTTTTAGCAAAGAAAAGATAATTTTTTTGCCAAATAGTAAATGTTTAATCAAGAAAAGATAGAGGCTTTGCTAAGTGCTAGAGGTTTAGCCCAAAAAATAGAAGTTTTGTTAAAATGTAAAGGTTTAGCTTAGAAAAGATATAGGTTTGCCAAAAAGTAAAGGTTCAGCCAAGGAGTAGAAAGGTTTTGCTAAGAGGTAAGGTTTAATCGGGGAGTAGAAAGGTTTTGTTGAGATGTAGAAGTTTAACTACGAAATAAAAAGTTTTGGTAAGAAGTAGAGGTTTAGCTAGGGAGTGGAAGAGTTTTGCCAACAAGTAGAGGTTTAATTAGGGAGTAAATTTTTTTAATCAATAAATAAAGGTTTAATCAAAGAGTAGAAAGGATTTGTTGAAAGGTAGAAGTTTAGCCAAGGTGTAGAAAAGTTTTGCTGAAAAATAAAGGTTTAATTAGGGAGCAAAAAACTTTTGCCAAGAAATAAAGGTTTAGGCAAGGAGTAAAAAGGTTTTGTTGAAAGGTGGTGGAGGTCTAGCTAAGGAGTAGAAAGGTTTTGCAGATAAGTAAAGGTTTAGCCAAGGCATTGAAAAGTTTTGCCAAAAAGTAGAGGTTTAGCTAGGGAGTAGAAAAGTTTAGCCAAAAAGTAGAAGTTTTGTTAGGGAGTAGAAAAGTTTTGCCAATAAATAGAGATTTAACCAAGGAATAGAAAGGTTTTGCCGATAAATAAAGGTTTAGCTAGAGAGTAAAAAGGTTTAGCTAAGAGGTAGAGATTTAATTAATAAAGGGTATAAAATAAATAGGTAAAAGGGCTGGTTGTAGTTGGTGGCTAGGGACAAGATGTAGGTGAATAGGGTAGCTTGGTCAGTAGGATAGCTAGGTTGTAGGATAGTTAGGTGGGAGGGTAGTATGGAGGTTTGGGCTAAGAAAAAAAGGGCCAAGAAAAAAAAAAACCAAAAGTTAGCAACCAAAATAAGTTGATTATGGTACTATGTTGGTTAACTAAGGGTTAGGAAGGGGGTGAAAAAAGGTGGCCCAACCTATGGACTGAATGGCCAACTTGTGCAGTCATGGGGGCCAGTTAATTTTTTTTGTTTTCGAAATGTTATTTGGATTTTTTATGCACTCATGGGAAGAATGTTTTTTAACCCATTGCAACCTCCACCAACTACCACAACTAAGCCCCCTTTCTTCGCTTTGATTGCTTCAACAATGACATTTGCTTCATGTATTTCTTTGAGGTAGTATATACCTTACCTTGCACATCAGCTTCAAGTGTTTTGAAATCTTTCAAATCAATGTATTGCATGAGAAATCATGGAATACAACCACATTCATGGACATGCCAATATTAAAACCTTGGGTACATGTAGCAAAACAAAAGACCTACAATTGTATCCTTGCTTTAAATCCAAACAAAATTGATTAGGGTAAAAGAAAAGCAAGGTTCATTGTGGTGCCTATTGCAACAATCAAAGTGCCATATTGGTAAATCACCCCTACAATTGTCATCGCAATTTTGTTTTCAACATCTGCTTTTACAATTTTAGTGCTTAAGTGTAGATCAATCCTTGCATTTGTTGCAGTGTAAAAAGCCTTTCAATATTTGCAAGTAGGTTTTAGAAAACAAAGTCCTACTTTTGAACAATTTGAGCTGAAAGCATTGTTCTTCAAACCAATCATTCCCTTTGATGCACAAACATTATTGGATTTGATAGTATAAATTTATAGATATGAACTCTAGACTTTCAAAGCATAAGAATATATGGCACAAAGTGTAACCATTTGCAAGGTACCATTTAGGTGGTTGTTTCTTTCCGCTACTACCCACACAAACATGAAATCTTGGGAGCCTCGCAGGCCATGCCAAGGATAATTCCTATAGAGATGAGGGGAATGTTTTTCTTTTGATCAAGAGGAGCTAAGCCAATAACCCAGATCACACAGCAAACAAGTAGTTGGAAAATCTTTGTTATTTTCCTGTGAAATACCTTTAGGAAAAATATATGTTTTCTTCAAAGCTGGTCGTTCATATGGTGCCACCTATAAGGCACAAGTATACAACTTGTGTCACCTCCACATGTATGCAATTTCTACTACATGTTTATACAAATGTATACACATTAGATGCTTCAATGGAAGAAGCCATGCATGATGGCTTATGGATTAGCTATTCAATTAGAGCACACATATCAAACTCCATCAACCAACAATTGGCTTCAAATACTTGTAAAACCAGTATAAGGCTATTAGAGGTGGATCGAGATTTGAGCAACATACTTCTTCCTTGGAAAATACAACAAGTTCTCTTAGTTGAAGACCTAACTTCACAAACTCATGAGCTGCATAGCCCTACACATGAACATAAAAACTCAAATCATGATTAGGAACAAGCCAATGTTCAAAAGTACCAAAACCACTTTCCAAGATTTTCAAGAAACAAGGTCATTCATTGCATTTTCCCAAACTAAATAGGTGATGTTTGGACTTTGAATCTCATATCCATTGACAAAATCTATCATAGCTAACATTTCAAATATTAATGTTGGTTGTAGATGTGTTTCAAGCTTCATCTCAAATCCCTTAACACACATCAATTCCATAACAAATCAATTACCCAACATTCAAAATGCAAAACCCAATAATCTTCTAAGCAAATTTTGAACCTAAGTCATGATGCGTGCTAGATCCAATTAAAGAACAAGCTTCATTTACACTTGCAACGCCTCCACTAATAATGATGTACTTGTACCTCTTTTTCGCCATAACTTGTCCTTGTCTAGAGAGAAAGAAAGAGAGATATTTTTTTTAGAGTATTGTTTTGTTATTGGAAACTCAATTAAATTACAAAATCTGATTTTGGAAATAGAAATTGGTTTGGTAATGAATAACAGTGTGAAATTTGGTAATGAAGCTATTTATTTTGGTGCCAAATTTCACATTGCTATGAAATTTTTTGGGGAAAAAATAAATTGTGACAAATTCAATGTTTAAAAAAAAACTTCAAAAATAAGTAAAACCATTTAAAAAAAAAACCATTAGATATCTATAAGAATGTTAAAATATTTTCCTTTCATATCGTTTTTAGCCAAATTTAGTTAAATGGACATATGCATGATCACCACCTTAGCTGCGTCACAAAATTGAAAAACAAAAACACTGAAAAGTATCATGTAAAACAAAAACATCCCATATCTTTTATTAAAAAAAAACATACGTTAAAAAAAGAATATTCTCATTCAATGTTTTGTTTCTCAACAAAATCTCAACTTGAAAATATAATTTCAATTTATATAAAGGATTTTCCATTGAAAAAATTGCCCAAATTCACCAAATTTAGATTTTTTCTTTTTAAATCACCATATTTTTATGAGAAGTTCCAATATGTAACCAAAAATATACAAAGATTTTGTTTTGTTTTGTTTTCTTATCTAGCATGTAGTCAAGTCTGATTAAATCATCTTATGGATGATCACCATTTCAGCTACATCACAAAATTGAAAAAAAACCCCTAATTTTACATTTAAATTATTAGTTTAAAGAAAAAATTGGATTTTACCGTTTGAGATAAAAAAACAAAAAATAGGCAAGTAGTCCAAGCAATGGATATTTTCATGCTAAAGATAGAAATGAAGTTCAGTTAGACATTCTTGTTGGACACCCTTGGCCTCTATCAACCATCTCGCTTTGGCCTTTTGCATTTCCTCCTCTTGTTCTTTGGTTTCTTCTATCTTTTTGCGTTATTCTAGAGAGTCCGTTCTCATTAAAAATTATTGTTTGAGGGAAGTCTAGTTTAGTTCGAAATCCAGGTCCATTAAACGTGGTGGGAAGCATTAGGAAATGATGGCTTTCTTTGTGCATGGTGAACCCCAAATAGTGAACTTTTTGTGTCTCTCCTCATTGTGTTTTGTGTGTTTTGTGCTTCTGTTGGTTGAAGTGCCTATTGTATTTGTTGTCATGGGGAAGATTTTTTGACCAGAAGTTGGTTTGTCGGGAGTTGGTTTTAGGTATTCAAGGGTTGCTTTAGGGTGTAAAGTGAGGTTGCAAACATTAGTTGTCGAGGGCACACGATGGAGCAATAATTTCAATTTTTTGAAAATATATTGGCACTCTTTGAAGGTAGAATAAATACATTGGAAAACGAAAAAGTAAACTTCCTTGGGAAGGTAAATTAGTAAGCGGTTGTCCATAGTTTTGAGAGGCATTAGTTTACATGAATGATGGAATAGGATGCTTTGATTTGGGCATCATTCTTTGTCAAAATTACATGCGGTGAAGTTTTGATGGAGGAGAACCTACTTTCCAAGCCAAACAAAAATAGAGAGCATCCAAGGACGACATGGTATTATGATAGAAAAGATGAAAACATGTTATTAGCATGGTAGCACAAATGGGGTTAGAGGTGGAGGTTTTTGTCACTTTAGTAGATGCATGGATTGAGGAACAAAATCTGAGTGCACATTTTAATCTTGGAGAGCATGGGCATAGAGCGTCAGATTGTCGCTACTTGTTCCATAAGTCTCCATAGTTGAAAAGTTAGTTTGCTCATCAGGCAAACTATAATTGAGTTATTTGGCAGTCCTGGTGACACTACCTTTAAGAAGACACAAATTCTAGTTGTTACATTTGGTGGGTAGCACTTAGAGAAAGGTGCTTGTGCCTAATTTTTGTCTTAACTGTTGTGATAAATTTTTGGGGTGTGTCATAGCATGTATGCTTCCTAACATATGATTTGATTTACAATGTCCAAGTTGGTAATAATATCATTCAATAGTCTCCATGTGATTTTTGAGCATGTGCAATTCTTTTAGTGTTAAGAGAAATGTGTTGAGTATCACAAGAATAATGACATCAAGAATCAAAATAGTGAAACCATGTTGAAGAACTTAGAAGGACAATGATGAAAATGAGGTATGTATTTTTTTTGTACCCAATTTCTTTTGAAAATAAAGACTCTTTTGAATTGTTGTTTCATGCAAATGTGTTAGTAAAATATACCTCCAATATTTGGGTCCCTTTATTGGAGCTTGAGATTTAGCATGATGTGTTTGAATTAAATCTAATTGAGCTAATTTGAGTATTTTGTTGTGCATAATTGAGTTAGCAACAATGAAGGTGAAAAAGTTTGTGTGCCCATAATTTTCCATGTGTGAAGATAAGTAAAAAACAAATAAATCCAAATGCTAAACATAACATTTTTTCATAATAGCTATGTCAAGGTGATTCTATATTTGGTCACAACCTTGTAAATGAATTGGAAAAACCATTTAGTCATTTTATCATTCAGTTTCACAAAACATTCATAATGAAAACTACAATTGAGTTTCTTTTGTTGTTGGGTGAAATGAGTGCCTTTGTTGCTCCCTCTTACTTCCAAGTTCCAATCCTTTCCTTCTTGCTTTTTTTTTTTTTGTTTTTTTGCTTACGGTATAAGGTAGTAGCCTAACTATGGAAATTGGAATGATGTAGTT
>Ga0116231_10011717_pt1 | contig 13309 bp, 15 predicted proteins | sample S1TSphgellanicum_2_FD_89695 | JGI IMG/M metagenome (GOLD analysis project Ga0116231, IMG submission 89695) | Host-associated microbial communities from peat moss isolated from Minnesota, USA - S1T2_Fd - Sphagnum magellanicum MG | ecosystem: Host-associated > Plants > Peat moss > Unclassified... | reverse complement strand
TGAAGTGCAGGAAGTCCTTGGCGCCGAAGCTACTCCCCAAGTTGACAACCTCGCTAACCTCAAACTGGTACCTACAAATCCCATCACAGAAACTCTCTCGTATACAAACTGCATGCATCAGTCGTTCATATATAATGGAAAGCTACTGTGATCACATAGCAAACCTAATGGAAAGATTTCCTAACTCCGCTAGCTTGCTTTTCTACTGATTACAGATAGACATGATACTGAATGAAACGCTACGACTCTACCCACCAGTACCGGCGATAACCAAAGATGCTTCCGAGGTACATCAGCTTGGATCAGTGACCATAGCTCCAGGCACCAATGTGATCATCCCCATATCAGTACTGAATCAAAGCAAGGAGATTTGGGGCCAGGATGCCCATCTATTCAAGCCGGATCGTTGGGAGGTGAAGAATCTTCATACAAACGGGAACAACAGTGCAGCTGATGGCCTCAATGCTGCTACTGCTGCCGCCGCCGCCGCCAATAGTGTCAACAGCTTCAACAACTTCATGCCTTTCGGCGCCGGCAACAGGATCTGCTTAGGCCGGAACCTGGCGCGCATGACTGTGAAGCTGCTTTTGGCCATGCTACTGCGGCGTTTCAGCTTCTCTGTGTCGCCAAGCTACTGCCATGTACCAGGCCGTGGCGGCAACAATTTATGGCCCAAATTCGGCATGCAACTCCTCATCAAAAACGTCGAAAACTCCGAACTTACTTCTACAAATTGAAAAAATATTGCAGTTCTTCTCAAACTCGGAAAATTTTCTTCAAAATTCTCGACTCTCTCTCTCTCAACACTATGTACAAATTGAAAGAAACAAAATCTGAAAACCACTTTTCTGATCAGATCATTTTGGATCATCTGTGGGCTGTGATTGTTTCCAGTTGCCCACTGAAGGTCGCTCGAGATCAAATCCATATAATGGGTTTGAGTGGGTACATTAAACATATAAGGGTTGGATTTGTTCCAACCCCATTAATATTGTTGTCTAGTGAGAACTGGGTACATATATAATAGTTTTGAGCATCAAAACAGGTTTGTTACTTGAGTTCCTAATTCCTTCCTGAGCTTTGGACAAACTTTTGGAAGTCCTGGAACTATGATGGCAACAGACCCTCTATATTCTGCAACCACAAAGTTGCAAAGGAAAGGACAACAAGATACAGGCAGATCATATATATAGTCTTGGTTCGCCCCCAGGTGGTACCTAGAGGAGGGTTCAATACTCTCCCTTGACAGGTTTCCAAGGGTGGGGATCCCACTGGGAAAAGAGGATTCTGTTAGTATTCAGCTGGTGTCCTAGAGATATTTTATACATGACTATTTCTCAGAAGGGATCAGCATTTTTTTAATCTTATTCTGAGTTATAATGATCTAGCAATAAAATGTTTTTATTACCATGCTCTGGCATCTGCTATTATTCATGAATATTCTAAATGCTTGATAGGGTAAACCAGCCCATTTAAGGGTTCAAACTCCAGGGGTTCAGTAACTGGCCATTTTTTGGTCATAGTCTTCAAAGAGATTAGTTGCACCTTGAGCCTGAGCATTAGTAGGCTTTTACAGAAGTTGATTCTGAGCTAGAATGAGAAAGTTATGACTCCCAAAGTTAGAGGGGTCTTTGTTGTTTGAAAAAACTTGGATAAAACATATAAGGCCCTTATTTTCATTTTTTTTAATCTTATGAATAAACACTTAAAATTTTATGAAAGGACACCTTACCTCTTATAAACAGAAAATATATTTTAAATTAAGTTTAGACTATTTTTTATTACCGTTTATATTTTTCAAATTTTGTAATAAGATTAAATACTTGCAACACAAGTTGAACAATCGTGAGGCCTTCCAGGTTTTGAAATAAATAGTTTTTGGAATAGTAATCTGATAACCTAAAATCCTTCTGAGGCCACATGGACTAATTTGCCCATCTCTCCTAAGATGTGAGAAAAGAACATTTTGATAATGGTCTCTTGCAATTTTTTCTCTTAGTGTTTCCTTGTCTCTTTGAGGTTTCTTTTTCTTTCTCTCTTTTAGATGAGGCACATGAGGACAAACAGTGCAATTCAACCAACAAATTTGAGACCATTAGTTTGATTAGCACTGTCAATGCAATGATCGTGTGGAAACAAATCAAAAGTTTGCTTTGCTTCAAGCTTTCTCTTCACTATCATAAATCAACAACTTCCAACCACGAACACATAAGAAAAAAGGATTCCTACAATAAAAAATCATTGCTACAACAAAAGAAGGAAATGCTTCATATCCCATATTCTTCGGCTCTTATGTTTCTTTCTCTGAACTTCCTTTCTACCATTTGCACATGTTAAGGTTCTTGACACTATAATATAGATGCACGGCACTATAGATGCAAGTGGTTTGCACTCTCAACACTATAGATGCATGACATTGTAAACATAGGGCACTATAGACACATGTGCTTTGCACAATAGAAGTCAGCATCCATGAACTCCCCAACCTTCTCACCAAATTCATTCCTCAATTTGTTGATGGACAATCAAAGAGGTGCTTCTTTTTCTTTACTAGTTAATATTGTTCCAAAACATCCAAGACATCAAGAGAATGCAAACAGGTTGTGGACAAATGCACAATTTCAATTTCTTCTAGATATAAGCAAAGAGAAATTTTAGGAGTACAATCGGAAGCCTTTCCAAGAAGCAAATTGGAAAGATGTTACAGAGCAATTGAATGCACATTTTCTAGGAGTGGATGGGAGTTGGAAGCAAGTGCATGACAAGTGGAACAAGATGAAAGATAAGTATGAGACCAAAAAGAAGAAAACTCAGGTGATTAGTGCATCCCCTTTATGGAACTGTGTTTTATGAATTTTTGAAATGTGGGTTGTATAATACGTATAATACGTATAATACGTTTTGTTTAATACGGTGAACAAATCAGTAGCAGCAGCCCGTATTGACGACAGATGATCAGTCCAAACGTTTCTTAGGACGTTCACAGAATTTGAATTACAACCTGAGCAATGTTGCAATTAGCTGCAGCGGTGATCAATTCCGTAGATCTTCGACATACACTAGTACTGATCATAATGGGTCCCAGATTTTCATACCCTCAGCAGGGCAGGAGCAACACCTGGATCAAGCAGACAATAGCATGAATGGTGGACTTCAGCTTGTGCATCTGTTGTTGGGCTGTGCGGAGGCAATCGATGCTAGTGAGTACGAGCGAGCCGAAGATTTGCTTTGCCACTTGAGAGCAATCTCGTCACCACAAGGAAATCCCATGCAACGAATTGCGTTCCACTTCGCAGAAGCTTTGAGTGATCACAGACGGCGGCACAACAACAACAACATCAACATGTCGAATAATATGATCAGTATCGTCACAAAGCCTCGTATTGTGATCTTGTCAGGCCCGCAACAAACTGCACTAGTAGAAATGCAGCGGCCTCTGCATGCAGTAGGCCAACAGCTACAGTAGCCCTAGTACAGCAACTACATGTGAGTTGTGTTCACTGCTAGGGGCGCATCACGATTCACGATACCCTCGTCCATGATCTCGTCGGTATCAAACAGCATTTCGTCACCGAAACGATTTAGGCCATCCAACAAGTCGATCTTGTTGAACTCATCGAGGTGGTCGTCCAGGTTGCTTTCTTGAGCATCTTCTTCACGGTCCTCCTGCTCATCATTCTCCTCATTGATCCGGGCCGCATGAGCGGCATCAGCGCCGAGCTTCTTCAGCCATCGAATGAACGGGCCGTTGCATCCGACACTCGCGCGTCGTGTAAGCTGCTGTGCATTAAAAACGATGGCCGTGCCGGCCTCGACCTTGCCCACCGCAAGTCGAGACCGGTTGCGTGAATGTACTCAGTTGGCCGACTTGTGATTACGCTCACCAGCGCTGGTCCCGGTCGGTATCTTGTGAATGGCCAAGAACGGCTTCTTCAGATGTGAGTACACCGAATCGTCCGCCAACGCCCACATATGTTGCGGCATGGAGAATACGTCAGCGAAATCGTCGTCATTGTCTTCGACATGGATGGTGTAGAGGCCGAACTCGGACTACATTAATCTATTCAGCAAGACGTCGGTAGCGGCCATTCGCTTGATTGCCTTTTTGCACTCTTGCAGGATGGCCAGGTCGCCCAGATTGAGGAAAGCATCCATGTGTAGCTTGGCTAGATTATCGCGCAGGTCATCAAATAGAGGGTCGGTGCAGAAAGCCAGAGCGTGCGTCGACGAGAAGATCGTCTTGAGGCGATGGCAAACCAGCGTATGCATTTTGTCGACATCGGCATTGCTAAGGTCCAAGGCAGCCCTGACATCCGGCAACAGCGTGCGAAAGTGGTGCGCAACGGCCAAAAAGCAGGCGTAGACACTAGAAAATGTCGATTCGTCACCCTCCAAGTACGACGGACAAGAACAAACAACACTAAGTAGCACTTCCACAGCTGTGACACCCTTGCAGAAGGATGCTGTCAAGATCAGGTCCTTCAGATCATTAGGCAGATCAACGTCTAGGTCGTTCGACATGATTTCGATCGGCAACTGGCACATCACCGTCCGCACTCGATTCAGGCGCTTGGCGGCGTCTCGGATCGTTCCCCAACGTGTTTTCGTGAACAGGATGAGCATGAGCGTGAATCCATACTTCTCCTTGCAAATTTTGTCGAACAGCTGCTGGATAAGATGAGTCTTACATACGCTTTTCACGAGGAATACAATCTGTTTGACAATCAACTTGACAACCGGAAATTCCTTCACCAAGTCCATGCACAGATTATGCAGCGCATGCGGCGAACAGCTGAACGCAAACAGAAACTCGGTATCCTGGATACACAGGCGGTGCAGCTTGATCATGACCGACGGCGAATCAGAGCAGAAAGTGAACATCAGCACTCCCACAAAATGCTCGTTCATAGTGGCAACCTGCTGCGGATTGGCATCGCCATCACTAGCATCGGAACTAACAACGTGGCTAACAAAGCCAGGTGCAAGCTCGCGGATTGTGAGCAGCAAGCGGCGCTTGCAATCGATCAGCTTCTCGTACAGGTTTTCGGCGCTCTCCCGGCGTAGCTCCATGGAAAAGTGTTCCAAGAAAAACGCCATCGGCCCGCAAGCCATCAGGTTAATGATCTGCTTGCCCTGAACGTTTGTGGCGCCGTCCAAGGTCAAGCAGATCATGACGAACTGCTTCAGGTTACGCACGACCTCGGCCATGATGTTCGTGTATTCCAGGCGCAACAGGTCGCCGCCGATCATTTCTATTGAAGGGATGTGGAAGGCGCCACGCAGAGCATGGAAAAACTATTGCCAGGTGTGATGCTCGAACGCCTTAAACGGCATCGCCGTTTAGTGAATGGCGCGAGCAAACATTTTGCGTAGGCGTTCATTTTCTTCTCTGGTCAAATAGTCGAAATGTGCACGACCATTGCTGAACGTGGACGATGAGGCCATGATGTTGCTGTTGTGTTCTACTACTTTTGCAGTGGAAGGATCGCCCGAGGATGACATCGCCGTTTTGGTCTTCTTGCGGGGCGGCGCTGCGAAGCCCAGGTTAAGCTGCCCAATGGAGCGAGCGCGCTTCGAGCAGGCACTAATATGGCTTTGGAGACGAGCAGTTGCCGCTCCGACGACCGCTGAACAATTTCTGCAAACTACCTTCACCGCTTTGGACCCGTCCGGGACATAAGGTTCGTGAAATTCGTCCCACACTACGTTCTTCTTCGGACCCATGATGGACGATGGTGCAATGGACGATGGTACAGGAATCAGGATGGTGTCGACTGCGGACTAACAATTCAATGTGGGCTGCGTAATGTGCAGCCTGCAATTCAATGCGGGCTGTGCAATGCGCAGCCTGCAATTCAATACGGGCTGCGTAGTGCACAGCCTACAACTAGCAGCTACAAGTTGTAGCCTACAACACGCGCAGTTGTATAGTTGTACACATGGCCGTGTATTATACGTTGTATTATACATACATATTATATAGACGTTCTATACACACAGTTCTATAATCCCCTTTCAATTGGCCATGATTTGAGAGATTTGATCAAATGTTTGGAAGCATAGCCAAAATTAATGGCATTCCCAATGCAATTGATATGGGAGTACAACACTTACATTCACACTCTAAGGTTCAAACTTTTGAGGTGAGTGATGATGATGTAACACTAGGCACTCAAAAGCACTTTAGTCCATCATAGCAAGCTCTTGTTTTTGGTCATGAAAACGAAAAGGAGTTTCATGCTCCATTTGTAGGTTCAGACACTCCAAGAACTAAGGCTTGTAAATTGTTCGGTGTGCAAGACAAAGCCAACAAAAGAATGAGAAATGGAAAAAGAAAATTGGATGCAAGTTCCTCTACAATTGTTGATGCCATTAAAGAATTTTCAACAAGTGTGAAAAAGATAGAAAAGATGATGATGAAGATGACTGAAAGGATTACGACACATTCTTCAAAGTGAACAGATAGATAGAGAATTGATAGAGCAAGATCAATTGCAGATGGCAACATTGTTTGCTGAGTATCTAAAGCCCAAAAATTCCTGAAGATAACAACTTTATGCACTTTGAGTTTGACCATGGGCAATAGGGTAGTTGTGATATTTATTTCATGTAGCTTACATAAGGGCTTGAACCCTTTGTTGTGGCTTAGAATTTTGTTCACAAAATTGATGCAATCAAAAGTGTATTTGCATTTTGGCCCATGATCCTAAAACCCAAAGGTTTGGGTCATTGTTCTATCATTGCACTTAAAACACAGAACTGAAGAGTGAAAAATTAGAGCAAGTATGAAAAACATGAAAAAGTTTGGAGTCCTTGAAAAGAAGAAGAGCTTGGAGTCTCTCTGGAAATTGAGGACTCTCTGTTGTTATCTGTAAACGGTGTTCTCTGAAAAGGCCCTGGCGTATTTTTGTTTGGTGAAAAGTTTCCGGCTAACCATAAGCCCAGGGCCACTTGCTGCCATCTGCCTGTTTGCTAGCCAGATGAATTGCCCATTGTTTGCCTTTCCGGTGGGGATCCGCTAGCCCATATTCTCCAGCAAACGGCTGTACATTTTTTCTCATGTGCCTGAGACTTTTGTCTGTCGTTAGTCTGCTCTAGGATGTGTTTGTCTTTGGTGTGCGTGTGTGTGTCTATCTATGTCGAAAGTCGCCGTCGCTCTGGAGCTCGGCGAGCTCCAGACCTTGGTGCGTGTTGTTGTGTGTTTTAGAGGAGGAGGAAGGAGATGGCACAATCAAGAGGAGGAGGAAGGGGAAACGGGTTCTGCAGCTAGAGTTTGTGAGATGGGTGGCTTGCAACGATATGAGAACTCTTGTTTCTTCTTGTGGCCCGTGAACTTCAATTTAAGCCATGGGTGCAGCTGCCGGCGAGGCGAGAAAGCTGGAGATCATCGATCTATTCCATGATCCCAACAACTTTTTCATACTTCCGAATCAGGTCTCGAATGTAGGGATGAGTCTATTGCAGGGCTCGATAGGTGGTGCAGCACCAAACAACTGCATATCTGCGGTGGCAATTAATATGCCAGTAGTTTCTTCTTCTTCTTCTTCACCAGAGAGCTTCAACACACACAACCCCCCCCCCTCCACCTCCAGTTGATTACACCGCGCCCACAATAGAATGAACTGAAGCCCAGTACTGTGGTAGTACCATCCGAGTCCCCCATGCAACCCATTTCTACAACTGCTACAACAGAAGCTCAGCAGCAACTTCCAGATCATGCAGTGCACGTCGCAGCAGCTCCCTGCAGCTATAGTTCGCCAGCTTTAGCGTAGCAGCAGGGATCACGTACTCGTGATCACGATTCAGCTGTAGCTGCAAAGCAGTAGCTGGAGATTCGACATGCGTTGGAGAATGTGGAAACTAGTAGCAAGAGCTGGAGTGGGGTACCAGAGTTACCTACATCGACTGCTGCAAACTGCTGCAGTGATGGTGGCCAACGGGAGCAGCTCAAGAGCATGGGTAAGATCAACACTAATCGTTGTGAAGGAGGTGGTTGCGATAATTCTTTTGTGTCCAAAAACCTTGTGTGAGAACACAAACACAGGAAGAAACGCAATGAAGGACTCTACTCTCTACGAGCTTTGGTTCTCAAGATCAGCAAGGTAAGCTCTGCAATGGTGGAACAAGAACAAACACAGTTGCTGCAACTGGAGGTGTCCACAATGCTACTGTTGCTGATGCTACAACCCCCACTGCACCAGACAACAACACCAACCACAAGTCTTCTCCTCATCAACTGCACTTGGTGGGTCCAAAGAAGAAGAAGAAGATGTTGAAGAAGATTCTTCAAGTAAGGCAAAAACATTTCTCACATGTTGACATAGATACATAATATGTAATCATATTCCATATGTTTTCAAATGAATTTTGCAAATCGGGACAATGTTGCTTGCTTCTGATATTATTCAAAGGTTTCAAAGAGGTTTTGTGGTTCTTTTTTTTTGTTGGGTTCTTTTGCTGCAGCTGCAGGTGGAGGTTGCCAAATTGGAGGATAAGATTTACCATCTGCATATTGTATGTCAGAGTGAACATGGAGTGCTTGTGCAGCTCATGCAAGCTTTGGAGTCTTTGGAGATTGATCTTGTCAATACCCACCGTACTTTCCTTTCAAGACAACATCCTCAATACTTTTGTTGCCCAGGTATGTATGTAATGTCTCGTTGCCCTGAGAGTCTACCTCTGCATCCACATAGAATGGCCATAACCCTAGAGAATCTGTGAAGCTTGTCAATCTTTTGACAACTACCAAATTGTGTGTTGTGTGCAGCAGCAATCTTGAGTGAATTGATTCCTGACAGTTCTGAGAATCTTTGTTCTCCTCTTAAGTTGAGGACAAGTGTGTGTGTGTGTGTTTATATCAATGTTGTGCAGATTAAGAACTGGCAGATGATGGAGACTGAAAATGTTAGATAAAAATTTCTTGGTGTCGCAGCACAGCATGGAACTAGTGCAATCTTTGATTGTATTTGTACTTTGGATGATGGCAACGATGACGACAACAACAAATGATGATGGTAATGGATTGATTTGAGGATCTGGGTGTGGTTTTGTGTAGGCCTTCAAGATTGATCTCAAAAATTATTGCATATGCAAACATGGAAGTAAGTTGTGTCCTGCATAGAGAGTACCATATAGAATATTATCACCACCAGCTGCACAATGGATTTTGATTCCAAGAGGTTCTTCCAATTCTTGTAATACAACAATTTTTGTACAAGCTGTTTGTGAAGCTCATCTGTACACATACATTACTCTTGTGTAAGTTAATTTGTGAGGAGGATGGATATTGGCAATTTCTCTTTCAGATAGGCTTGGGCTCAACCTGTCTTTGTGCATAAAACCTCCATTGATTCACAATCACCTCATCGTTTTTGAATGTTACCTTGCACACCTATTACCAACTCTTTGTGCATAAAGCCTCCATTGATTCACAATCACCTCATCATTTTTGAATGTTACCTTGCACTCTTATTACCAAACACAAAATTGCACATAAGTAAGCATAAATTCGTCATGCTCACATTTTAAAGTTGACCATACCACCCAACAGTAAATTATCTAAAGGTGTTAAGAATTTTAGAATTTTCAGAACAGAAAAATTTTGGCCAAACATTCGATCATGAATGTCCATTTGAACAGAAATCGTCATAAACCAAAACAAACACTAACCTTAAAAACACACTAAATAAGTGTTTGATTGTAAGCACCCAATCGATGATGGGTTGGTTTACCCTAGTAAGTGATGGATTTGCATTAGCTTGTGAGGTGTGTGGGTCATGGCCCCTTGAGCTGGAATGTTGATCAGCCTGAATTACAAAAATGGATGTCTGAGGGAAATGATGAGAATACATGGGGGCTGAGCTCAGTGATGTTTGCATCCAACCTCTATGAATGCACTTTGCATTTTTTAGTTGCATTTAGATGCAAGATAATATCTACAAGAAAGTGAACCCTCAAGAAGTGCACATGTTTTGGACCTTGGTATGATTTGAAATTGTGATCATTTTCAAACATAGATGGAAAATGTAATAGAATTTGCACATTTTTGAAAAAAAAATACATTTATTCAACAATTATTAACACATTACATTAGATTGGGGTAAATATAAACATTTTCAATAACAAGTTGTAAAACAATTATTCAAATATTATTTTTTGGCAAAATGACAAAAAAATTTAAATAGAGTAATATTATTAACTTATTTTACACCCAATGGTTGCTAGTAAACATTGGTAATCGAGGGCTTGGTAAAAATGGGTTGTATCATCACCTTTTCCAAGTTGCATGGCTTTTTAAGTACTATTGGGCAAACCCATCCTTGGGTGGTACCACTAGGAATCTCACACCTTGATTTTACTGGACCCATTGAATTTTTTTAAATCATAGGAAACATTTAAATAAATATTTTCATAAAAACATTTAATGAATAAATCTATTAGGTTCTATAGATTTTTAATTTTCAATAATTAATGTTCCTAATCATTGCATTTAGAAAAAAATTAAAAAATGTAATGTTGGTTTTTTTATTTGAACTTTTTGGTCATGAACACAAATTTGAAACATGATTTGAAAATGTTTTTGAAATTTTTTTCCTAAAGTAATTTTGAAGTCATTTTATTTGTAGTTTTTATTAATCAATTAATTGAGTAAGTATAATTTAACTATGAATTTTCAAAGTTAAGGAATGTGATTCTTGAAAGGGCCATCATTATTAAAGGTATAATTTTTTAACATTTTTCACATTTTTTTTTCCAAAATAAGCTTCAAGCCATATACTAAGGCATGCAATGGATAAATATGAAAAAAAAGTAAAATTTGTGAAAGCATTTGAAAAAATGGACCCAAAAAATTGAATTGGCCTCTTTTGATTCCTTAACCATTCCTTGAAGTGGCTTCTAGTGGTACCACTCAAGGATGGGTTTACTATATTCTCCTTACATTATTCCATGCATTACTTTCCTTTCTAATCCTCCATGCATTATTCTCCTTATATTCATGACTCCTTTGTATAAAAATGCAATAAAAGTTTAAGGGCATCTTTGGGCAAGATATGCCACATTGTTTGGGAGTTGGACTCCAACATGCTATCACAAAGCAAATTAATGTAAAAAACACTTTAAGTTGCTCACTAAAATTCTACTAGTTAATGATAATTTGTTAGGTGACCAAGTACCTTGTTTTCATGGGACAAATGAGTTCAAATGAGCTTATCATAATTAGTCACCTTATATCTACTATATTAATTCACTATGTCTATGCGTGCGTCTGTCTGTGACATGACAAGTCTGCTGCAAAAGCATTCTATGGTAGAACCGACCTCTACATTTTCTATGGCAGAACCGGCCTATGTATAATTTTGGCGCTGCGGGTCGTGGTGGCGGAGAGACACACGCCAACCATCGATTGCGTCTGTCAATCCATCTGTCTTTATTTTACTTTAACTTACTTTAAGTTACCCTAGGGGGGGAGAGGAATAAAGATGTGATAAAGTGAGTTGGGAGCGTTAGATTGGGAATCGGACGGGTGGAATGATGTTTTTCATGGGTAAGTATCGTGTTGGGGTAAAAGTGGTGAGCTGGGAAGTTACACATTGGGTGGGATGGACCGTTGGGGGGGGGAACTGGTGGGTGAGGAGGTGAAAGACCATTGGACAGAGAATAAACAATACTGCTGTGTGCTCGGTGCCGAGCCCGTCCGACTCTAAAGGACGTTGCTTTGGGGGGGGCGGATGGAGAGGGTCCGTTGGTGGAAACATATTTTTTCACACTAGTGGGTACCCATGACCTTCGAACACTGTGAAGTCCCCAAAAGTGAGTGGGGGGGCGGGGCGAGCAAAAAAAGACAAAATTATCAAATACATTTGGTTAGTTTTGAGTGTGTAGTCAAAGATATAGAAGCATGATTACAATTGTTTACTTCATTTTCGACTTTATAGCTAGTTTTGGCACAATCTTCTTGAGGAAGGTCGCCACATTTTTCTATGGAAGATCCCCACTGTGGCTACAAACAAAAAATCTTAGAAAAATAAAATAAAAAACAACACTGCTAGAGACAACCTAGGGTCGGTTGCTCCTGGCAACTACCTCCTTACTATGAGATAAATTGCCACATGATTATCTCCTCCATTCCATGGATGGATGACGGGACCCCCACCCCAAATAGAAAAAAGAAAAAATTTCTCCCTTTCCCCCTCTCCCCAAAACCCAAAAAAAGGAAAAAATTGGCTGCACTGATTGCATACCGAGCCTTCCTCAGTGCCTGCCTAAAATTTTTATTATGGGCCAATACCCCTTCATAACAGGATGGATACCTATTGTGCTATAAATAGAGCAAAATGGGCAATTCCCTGAAACAGTGGAGTTTTGCAATTTAAGAAGGGCCTGCGCCCTCCCCCTCTTTGCTTTGGATGGATGGAAGGACAGACAGTATAGCAATCCCCTTGATGTGCTCCGAAGGTCCCATGTCACCCACTGGAATGTAAGTGGCGGTCCACATCGCATTAATAGTACCGGCAGCTGTTCCAGGGACGAACTTCAGGACGGCGCTGAAGTAGTGGTACCGAGGATCGCCTTCCAACACCATGTACCCTAGATGACAGGAAGGATGGATGGACGGGTCAAATGATGAATGAAAAAAACTTCATTTCATCACGACCACGCTTGACGACCACGCCAGACGACCACACGTGACGACCACGCCAGACTTCCGTCCAGATGAAGACAAAGGACGGGACAGAATCTAAAAACCCATCAGGTCATCAACCCATAGCATCATTACCCAGTGAAAAACAACAAAGTTATATCAGTTGGCACACTATGTCAAAGAATTTTACAAAATTCCATAACATATCTGACATATCTATGATCACCTCTGGTCCAGAGAAACAAATCTGCAAATTCTGTAACACAGAATAGATACAGATTGCTACGGTTTTCAAACCACAGCAAAAAGAAAGAAACCTTTCAGACCATCCCAATAAGACCCAAAAAAAAATTCTTCTGTGAGGACACCCCAAGTAAGTCGAGCTTTGATCTTGCAAGTCCACCAAGTTAGAAATGTGCACTACCGATGAAAGCAAGGTACCATGTGCAAAGGATTGGAGTAATGACAAAGCTGCCAAATGAAAAAGGGAAAAACCCTATCAAAAATATTTCCAAACATTGAAGAAGGATCATCAAATAACACACATGAAGATCATTTGCACAGCAGTTGAAGAAACCCACACTATTTATGGGCAAGCAAACTTTTGATATCTACTTTCATGTTCTCTCATCATCATCAGCAATTCACTGCCAAATTTTGAAGGAG
>Ga0116231_10011716_pt1 | contig 13309 bp, 8 predicted proteins | sample S1TSphgellanicum_2_FD_89695 | JGI IMG/M metagenome (GOLD analysis project Ga0116231, IMG submission 89695) | Host-associated microbial communities from peat moss isolated from Minnesota, USA - S1T2_Fd - Sphagnum magellanicum MG | ecosystem: Host-associated > Plants > Peat moss > Unclassified... | reverse complement strand
TTTATCGAGGTCCTGAAACCCAGGTCCTCAGAGCCAAATACCGAGGTCCTGAAACCCAATGTCCTGAGAGCCAAATGCAGCAACACGGGCTTGCAGGCACGGGCGGATTGTGTCCGACCGTCACGGGTACCCACTAGTCTGAGTTAATTGAGTTATCCGTAAAGTAAGAAAAACGCAGCACCATAACCGTGACTGTGGTCATACACAGGGTAAGATTTTTTAAAAACCTGCAGAAAAAAACCTGTACATTAGCTTCCAAAGGTGGGGATGAAACTCAAAAAACTATAAGTTTTGGTATTAGACTCAGTTTCACCCTGTCTTTCTTTTTCCGTGAGCACCTCCACTGCTGTTACATGTATTTTCACTGCTCCTAACTGTACAACTAGTATAATTAATCTCGAACTTTGTGATTTCATACTGAGTTGCAACATTTCATACTGAGATTTAATAAAAATGTCTTTACTTTGCGGATACCACTGAAAGAGGGGATAGGAAGTTACAAGAGGCCTAAAGACCGGGTGAAGATGGTTACTTTACGGATAAGTCTAATATGTGGTTTCACCTTGGGAACCCATTTTGTCGGACGTAGGTCCTCTATTTATAGGTGAATACATATGAAAATAGGTGACTACTAGGCAAATACATGGTTTTTATAGAGGTAATGGCTCTTTTTTACTACCTAGCTAGTAACAACCCACATGAGGTGCAACTGAGGTAACCACCATGGTTATCTACAGAACTGGAAACCAACAGAAAATTGTTTCCTGACCACTTGTCATCCATGTTTCATGGTGCTTGGTGGGTCCTGGTGCACTCAGGCAAAAAACATGCAATACAGTAAGGGGTTCCAGTCCTTGCAATTCCTTTCTGGGGGTGAACCATTGTTTTTTTCTTAATAATTCTTTTTATGCAGCTTTAGTGGCAATTGTTGACATGAAGATTTGAAAAAAATTGATAATCTTGTCTAGGAATCTTTAGCCATTTATCTGGCTCTAAATCATGTATGAAGCAAAAAATTATAAACAATATAATTGAATCACCTTTAGATATTTCTGGCTAGGTACTTACTAGAATCCAATATTGCAATCTGGTGACTTTTCCATTTTAAGAGAACTTTTGGCCTATGCGATGCCCCAAAACAACTTCATTTCCCAGTGTTTCAGTCTTAACTTTGGGTTTTCCAGTAATTTAGCCATTCAAAAAATAGGCTGTTGTGAAACATTACCTTGGGTACAGCCGGGGGCATTGGGCTTACCAGAGTAAGGGCCCCCACAAAAGGCCATGAAAAGGGGAAACAATGGGAGTTGCCTTCCTTTGTGCTGGGTCACACTAGCCGACAAGATGCAAATGTTGTTTCAATATTGAGCCATGAAAGGCCACATCTTTCCTTGCCCTCTAAACCACTGTGAAGTGGTTCTTGGATTTTGAAAATTTTCAAATTCAAGCAGCCAGGGTACTGCGTTTTTATTAAAACTTTAGACTAAAGTAATTTCAGGTTCTGCGTATTTGAGAAAAAATTCAAAGGACTGGCTGATTTCCTCAAAGAACCAACTAAGAAACAAAGGTTCAGTGTAGATTCTCTGAATGTTTCTTTGATTTTTTAAAAGTGTAGTTTGGTGTTAAAATCAATTGTTTGATTTGCTAAGAATCACTGGTTGGAGTTCCGTACACCCAACCCTTACCCACCATATCATTCTTGGAAAAAGTGAGACCCACCCAACATGGTTGTAAACCTTGCTGAAAAAACACCCTTCTCAAAACTACTAACTACTGCACAAAAACCCACAATGAGCCTCCAGTTTAAGGCGCAAGGATCAAAGGTACCATGTCAAACCTGAAACTACCACATGAGACCCCATCCCAGAGAGAGGGCCCTATCACCCATACTGAGGGCATTATGCGAAATATCGGTGGAAGAACCCTGGGTACAATTGAGTAATTGGGGGCATCGAAAACCGGCAGCCATTATTTGACTGTTGAGGCAGGTAGGTGCCTGTTCTCTTGTGAACCATTGCGAAATGGCCACGGTTATATAATAGTTAATTGCCGATTTGAAGCCTTCCGTGAAACTCACAATCCTAATTTCTCCTTGGACGAACCCGCACCTTGATCCTCTCACCACAGAATCACTGACAAAACTAAAGATTGTACTCGCTGAATTGAGTGGGTGTGAGAAGATATACCAGAAAGATGTATGTGGATCTTGCCTACTTTATAGAGAGGTGCAGGTGCTAGCTGTGTTACAGCTTTATACAAGGCAAATGAATTGAATGGGCAAAGTGCGACGAAAGTCTGCTGTCTTGTTCACTTAGTGCACGCGTTTTTCCGACGAAGAAAAGTGAGGCGATTTGGAGATTTCCTTAAACTTATTCATTTCTCCGACGGACACTAAAAGTAGCCAATTGTTGTGATCCTCCTGAACAATCCATAGGACATTTAATCACTGGCACCTACCTACTATTCTTGTACTTGTTTACGTTCTGCTGTGTTGTGTGGTTGTGGCAGAAACATCCGGGTCCTGCACTCGGCACACAAACGAAGTTTTGAGGCAAGTGCAGTAGTACTTGCCACCAGAGAAATGTTTGCGCGTGTTTGTTGCAGAAGGATGATGGGTCCCAGCCATGCATCAGACTTTCTAGCTACAACAAAAGTCCGTTTTCAATTATGGAGCTCCCTGAACAGGTGCTTGGGCCAGTCGATCCAGAGAGGGTACAACAGATGGGGCAAAGGGCAAAGCGCGTTGTTCTAGGTCCTGTTTCAAGCACGTTGTCTTGGCTCTTGCTTCAAACGCTCCCAGGGTCCGACTTCAAATGCTCCTGAGCTCTGACAATGGAGTGAGTGACAAAATGAGGTGAAGTAAGTAGGAGGGGGGAGGGAGGTAAGAGTAAGTAGGAGGGAGATAGGTAAGAAGAAAAAGCTTTGGGGCAAAAAAGAGGCTGAAAAAACCAAAAGCTTTGGGCAGGGGAGGATGTGTTTTCAATTCATCCCCAAAACGACTTGAATGGCCTCATCCTCAACTGGTGCATTGGTGGCTGCTGGTTCACTCCAGCCCAAGATATCCAAATCTTGTGCCATCTGATGTGGGCAGAGACGGTATAGGGGTCCTATAAATGGGTAGGTAAAGCCCAAGGCTATTGGTTTCACTGTAATAAGGGCCTGTGTGAGGTGGAGCCAAGTACAAGCCTGATTTTGATAAAGCCTGCATGTGAGGGCTTTACTAACCACAAAGGCTTGGGTGAATTTTTATTTCTTATTTTTTGTTGTGATACGCGGATGTATAATGGGAAAAAGCATGGCTATATTTTGAAAAATGGAATGCCTGCAAGAGTGGACATTATGTTTTAGAAAAAGCCCACCCCTTGGTGAGGAAAATTACCAGATTTAACATTTCCTCAAACTACACTAGAAAATCTGCCTGGCTCTTTACGATAATGAAATTCCTCTGAGTCTAGTCCATCATTTGCTCTTTCTTTCGCTCCTTGAGTACCGGAGTACGTTGGCAAGTTCGACATATGTCTGTCAATTAATTAATTAATTTTGGAATTTTCATTTCAACAAATAGAATATTATTTAAGCTTCAATATTTTCCTTAAAACATTTGTGTTATTTGAGAATTTTTATTTCTAAAAATTTCAACATTTCTGAAAGTAATATAATTAGTGTCGAAGCTGCCAAGGTAGTAGGGTATTTTGTTGGATTCCAAATCACATGAAAGAGGTGCAAATATGAACAGGTTAAAGTGAACTAGCAAATGAAAGCAAAATTGTGGTTTGTATCAGCACTATTCAAAGAGATCTAACCATTGAAAATGGAAAAAATTATATTATCCAACAGCCAATAGCTAAAGACCTCATAGCGCACCCCAAGCTACTTCTCCACCAATCCAAACATGAAGCCTTTGAATCTACATGTCACAAGTTCCAAAAATCCCTATTTCTATGTTATTTTGTGAGTAAAAATTATATTTGCCTTGGTTGCATCCTCCTTATTGGTGTCTTCCCAACAAAGGATGTAAAATTTGGACTTGTCACTTAGGGTATTATCAAGATTCTTGTACAAATTGGGATCAATCTTTGTATGGCAGAGTCACAAGTTTGAACCCTTGTGAGGGTGAAAGGTGTGACAATTGAGAACTTGTGAAGTGTCAAAGGGGGTCCCTTACTTCACATGCAACATTAATTTCTTTAAAAAAAAGACATTAACCCCCTCTGCCAACTTATAGAATGGATTACACTACATGAAACCATGCACAAGCATGTTCATGGGATTAAGCCCACACCAAATGCAAAAGGATTTGTTTCAAAATGTGTAATGTACCAAGTTTTACAACAAAATAAAATCGAGATGAGTATAGGCATTGACTTTAACAACTAGGTAACTAAAATAAAAATTTAGGTATAAAGTTCAGCTTATTTGTCAACTTTTCAAAAAAAAACAAAAATCAACTTGCCTACCTAAAGAACTTGACTTTTTTGTGATTTCAACTTCAGTTTCTGGATTTAGGAAAAGGTTAATTCCATGGTTCGATTCTTGTGTTATTTCAATCAAAAGGATGCTAGTTCATTCTAAGAGTAAATAAAATTGAGCCCCAGATTTAACATTGCAAACTAGGTACCCTCACAACACTAGTTCTAACCAGCATTGTCATTTTTGAATTTTGAAAGAACCACTCGTTTTAATATTCCAAAATCAAAGAACCGTCAATTTTGGTTCTTGGAAAAAATTCAGAATCAAATAACTGCCAGTCATGGTTATTCCAAGTATCTCAAAAAACCTTCAGTTTCCCTGAAAGAACTCATGAAGAATTTAAGTCTGTTCAGTTACAGGTTCTTTGAGTTTTTTTAATTGTTGTGGAAACCCCCCCTTATATATCAATTTCGATTGTTGTTTTGATGTTCAATAACCGGTGGGCATCTTTATGCTGGGAGAAATGATTTTTTTATTGCAGATGCAGAAGGCTACACAGACAAGGTATGACTTCTAAGTGAAAGAAGCTAAGCCCATGAAAACTCATACAAAGCCTTCATGCAAGTGAGTCAACATGCCAGCTCTGGTAGGTAAGTAGGTAAGTCCACACACCTGGATGCTTCTTCAAATTATTTGAAAGTTAACATAATATGATTACATTAGTTCTATTGCAATTGTTGACTACTTTGTGCCTCTCACAAGTGGTGTACAATTTTGAAATCTGTCCCAAAGAATGATGATCAAAGGATGGCAAGGTTGGTTGGAGTTGAAGGATTATGTCGAATGGTTGTCAAGTGTATGACATTGTCTAGATTAATGTTTCCCTAGTTGAAGTCCTAACCAAATTGTCGTGGATGTTCTTAGTTGTTTTCAAAAACATCATTGTCCCCACACAAATCTTGCATGAATGACCTTGCATGGACATTTTCTTCATGTACTTTTAGCTACACATAAACTGCATTGTCGAGTGCTTGTAAATCCCACGCATGCTTTGGTGTATTGACCTTCTTTTCCCCTAGGAAAGGTTCAACAACATGTACCATCATTTCTTAGTAGGAAGTGTTATGACATGTACCTATATGATAGTTTGCAATCTTCTTCATAATCACCATTAATACAATTCCACTTTTTTTTACATGTCTTGCCATTTCATGCAATTTTTGATCTAATAATTACTTGCAATTCTTCAAAAAATTTGGTCCATTTTTGTGTTGCAAGAATCATATTTTTTTTTGGATCAATGCTTTGCTTCAAGACATTATGTTCTTTGTGTTTACAATCGATCAACGCAAGGATTTCATCTTAACTTTCATTTGAATTGCACTAGGATGAGGTACTTGAAATCTACACATTTGATTTACTTGAAATTTTATCATTAAAAAATAGATTTAATTACATATTGTTTGAAAATTCATGGAAACACATGTGAAGTAAACTTTTAAAATTGGGACTATCATCCTATAATGGGCCCTATCCAAAACATGAAGTTCATGTTTCAAACTTGAAAATGCATAGTCTTTAAAAAAGACTTTCACCTTGGGGCAAGTAATTCCTTTTATTGTGAATGCACCCTTAACACAAATAATTAATGTTAATGTTATTTATGACACATCAATAGCCACCTCAACTATCTATCCATGGACTACAACATGTTTGAACAAAATTAGTTAATTATTGATTTAACAATGACCATAATTTAAGGTCTAAAAATAGCTTTAGTAATAGCCTAGTAGTTTTGACTCTTGATAAGGGAGTCGATTTAACAAGGTTGGAGATTGGAAAGATGTGGTTTTTCATTGTTCAATTTTGAAACAAAATTGTCCATCTTATTGGTTACATTACTATATAATTGGAAATCTTTGGCAAACAAAGTTTACTATATTTATGTAAAGATCTTTTAGAAATTTTAATGTATTTCAACAACACATTATAACACATAATGTTTCGATTGGCAAAAAATTAGATTTTATGATTTCAAACCAAGATTTACAATTTTGGTCTTGTGCTTAGTAGAATTTGCCTATCACTGAAAGAATTTTTTTAAAGATCTTTTATGTTGGGTAATGCTTTTAATTAGTCAAGGGCATTATCAAAATTAAGCTTGGAAAATCAAGCAAACCCATCCTTGGGTGGTACCATTAAGAATGTCACACCTTGATTTTTTTTTGACTCATTGAACTTTGAAAAATCACATTCAAATGAATATTTTCATAATTTTTTTAATAAGTACATTTATTAGGTTCTATAGATTTTGGAATTTCAATAATATAAAGAATATTTTGTATTTTGATGTTCTTAGTTTTAAGAATGTAATCTTGTTTCATTTCTTTGAACTTTTTGGTTAGAAACAAAAATTTGAAACATGATTTGAGAATTTTCTTAAGAATTTTTTAAAATAATTTTGAAGTCATTCTATTTTGAAGTTTTTATTAGAAAATTAATTGAATAAGTATAATTTAGTTGTGAATTTCCAAAGTTAAGATTATTGATTTTTGAAAGGACAATTTTAATTAAGAATATGGAATTCTTTAAAAAATCATTTTTTAAAATTTCAAAATAAACTTCAAACCATATATTAGTGCATGCAATGGATAAACATAAGGAAAAAAAAATTATAGTTATGAAAGTGTTTAAAGGATTGGGCCCAAGAAAATGATTTGACCACTTTTGATTCCTTAACCATTCTTTGAAGTGGTTTCTAGTGGTACCACCCAAGGATGGGTTCACCCAATTCCTTATTTCAATAATGTTCAAAATGCTTTTGAGCAAAAGCTTTACCCTATATTTCATCACACATTAAATTTTAGCATCACAAATTGTGGACCCTTGACTCATTTGTCACAAATTAACATGGATGAACAAAAAAAATAAATTATATGATTTTAACTGATGTGGCAATAACCTTTTGACACTTGATTGTTGTAATGACACACATTACACAAGTGTCAAATTAGTTGCAATAAGCTTTTGACACTTGAATGCTATAACAACATGCATTACACAATGTATAAAATATATGGAAATGGATGAAACCACAAAGTTTACCACACATATGTGTCATGATTCATGAACCATAGTTTTGTCAAATATAACTTTTCAACATTAATGTGTCACTTAGGTGAACATTGTTTTGTTGGATTGTTGAGCCTAAGAGTGCTCAATTATATCCTCATGGATACAAATTGTGCAATCTGTTTTAGTTAAGTTTCTATCTCTTAATGTATATGTGCGATAAATTACCTATTTCAATCCATGTTTAATATTTTCTAAACTATCTTCAATAAGGAGGTTTTTGTGAACATTTGTTGGTTCCTAATATCCCTGATTTCTCTCACTTCATGTATGAAGACAACTTATTAGTGGTGGCATATAACTTAAACCATTTTACTAGTTTAACTAATAATGGCTTTCTTTCAAATTTTTTGGATTCACATTCATAATTTCTTAGTTCAAAGTTATAAAAAGTTGCATTTGCATTCATATTTTGTTTGCAACATGCTTCTTGTTTTCCTTGGTCTATTCTAATGTTGGGCAGATCAATCCTTTTACCTTGATATACCCACAGGTACGTCATAGGGTAAACATACCCTACCTAGGTGGTAACTATTTTTTCGGTTACCCCTTAGTTACCCTACTCAACTAGTAAAAATATTAAGATAAATGTTTGTCATTTACTTTTATCCTTTTGTGGTTTGATAATTTTACAGGGATTATATATTACCTTTAGCTTTGTGAAATTTTTTTGAAGCCTATATACCTTTACTTAGATGATATATCATATACTAAAATGGATATACCAACCCAACACCACTCCTTTCCAATGTTGTGTGGTTCTTTGAATATTCCAAAATCAGATAACCACTCATTCTAGTTCTTTGAAGAATTTTCAAAATCAAAGAACCAAAGTTCCACTTATTTCAGAAACCTTAAAGAACCAGCACTAATCATGAAAGAACTGGCAAAAAATCAATGGTTCTTTGACATTTTCGTATTTTTGAAAACCACAATTATATGCCAAAGTTAATTCTTTGAATAATTTAAGAACTAGTGAGTAAATGGGCATATACTCATGTTGATATCTAACAAGTATATGTCCCTCCTTCTAAGAACCACCCAACATTGATTTTTGCCTTTTTTGTATTTTGTTGAACTTTTCATGTTTTCCTTTCCTTTCCTTTTATGATTCTTTGAGTTACATACTACTACCATCATGGTTAAGATTGGTTGGTAGTTGGTACTGCCACTGAGTACCATAAACTTATTATGTTTATTGAATCATGTGACAAGGACCATGCATTTGCTTTGATGTACAACACCAATTTGAACCTCATGGTGACAAATCAGTGATCTGCAAAAACACTATCCATAAAAAGGAATGTTAGGTATCTCATCTCATTTCCCTCTTATGAAGTTTTCATGTTATGTTAAGTAATATAAATAATAAATAATAAATAAAATAATATGAAGTATAACATAATTAAACTTTAAAAAATAATGCAAATATCATGTCATGCTCCTCCTATAGTTTACATGTTTATCTTATTAGATTATGACAAATTTCCTAGAATAACTAGTATTTTTTTGTATGCGAAATTCCGCTCAAATGTGAAGTTCAACTATAAGTTGCAAATTGTATAAAGGAAAAAAGAAAGACATTTAAAGATTTGTCAAAAACCTAAAGCTTTGATTTAAGGTTTGTTGTATTTGCACAGGGTGATCATTGTTCATTGCCACCTCTCGCGATTTCCAAATCTGTAGATGAGCTTGACACCCTCCATCATGACCAAACACCTCCTTCAAGCTTTGTAATGGCCATGATTGACATAGTTTTTGTGGCAACCCCACTTTGGCCAAGTGTGGGGGTGAAGCCCAACACTTGGAAAAGTTGGAGGTTTGGAGTCTTCTAGGACTCCCGAATGTTCAGAGCTCAACAGCAAGGCCCAAAACACCTCGCATTGGGGTGTTCTTGGTGTCATTGGAAAAGGTCTTGAAACGTAAATATCGAAAATGGCCTCACATTGGCAATTCGAACATCTGCAGCCCAAGTTATGGGCAAAAGAAGGGCCGGGAGTCAAACTGGCAGTTTGACTCCCGACCACTAAAAGTCGGGAATCGACCTCTTCCCAACGTTGCCTTGAAAAGTGCAACATGGCGTTGGAAAACTTTCGATGAGAGCTACAACATTGATTCAAGACTCATCCTGATCCGAGTTTGGGGCGAGGAACTATGGCCGTTCAAAGTTCCGGGAGTCCAGCCGGGACACTTTTGGGACTCCATTTCGGGACTCCCAACAAAATGTGCCATTCGGATGTAGCTTCCGCAACCAGCTGCAGAGAATACTATAAGGGGGAAGGTGGTGGCTTCCCCCGAGTCCGAGCCGTGATGAGTCTTGTGGGTCCAAGTGCCTATGGCAAGTCCCAACACCAAAGGGTGTTCCGAATGCTAAACTAACCTTTTGTGATTGGTTTTGGATGCAGATTCACACGAGATAAGTTAGTCCTTCTTCCTAGTCTAATCCCTGGGCTCCCAACTCGACCCTCTACCCCTTTTTAGAGTTGGAAGCCGGGAGCGTGCTACCAAGTCTCAACTTTTCGCAACTTGACTTTGTGAAACCCTCAAGTGGGGTTTCACCCCGTGACTTGGGAGTGCGTCAGTTTCTTTGAATTCCCGTTTTCTTTCACAATTTTTCTCTTCCCTGTTTTTGTAGTTGCAAGGATTTCACATTTAAGTTGAGGGTCATTGCTAAGGTGTTCATCTTCATCAAATGTTAGTTGTTGTCAGTTACATTCATAACAAGTTTCCAGTGTGGGGGGTGGTTAGCAACAAATCCTTGCATACAAGTAAATAATACAAGCAATAATATCAAGTTTTAGAAAATTTCATCCAATAATAGTATCAAAATAGTTTCATCATGGTTATTTTTGCATTATAAATGCAAAGGCATTTTTTCATTCTCATTTTTTGCATTGACATCTATTCCTTTGTGAACAATATTTAGAACAATGTTAACATATCCACATGAAGCCTAAATAGACAACACATGTTCATATGTCAATAACATTACATGTTGAAATAAAATTTATATGAATGTGTTTAAATCAAAAGACGATAATGATATGATGCAATGTGTAACATGTAATAATTTTTTCTTATTTGCACAAATACAAGGAAAAGAAAATTTCTCTAAATGTTCTTAAAGCGAAAGGTACTCCAAATTCTATTTGGGTAGGTTGAGACAAAATGAAACCTAAATTCATCTTACCTATACTAGTTCTAAGTTTAATTCGTCATTGAAATTATAATTTATTATTGTGGATATAATGCTTTAATTTTGTAAGGCATTATTGTAAATCAATATGTAGGTAAAAAGCCCTTGGATAGACATAATTTTTTTCATTATGTAAATTATATTGCTTCCAATGAAAAAAATTGTTCCCAACTTCTCATCAAATGTATTGATGGGCCATGTGTTGTTTTGGGTATATTAAACATCTTGTCACTTTTGATCAAAGTGGCCTTATCTTTAGATTTTTCTGGAACCTTGTTAAATTCATTTTGATTTAATTTTCAAGGACAAAAATCATCATAACTAATTTTGCTGCATTGCTTTGAAAATTGCAAAATAACAAAAATGCACACATCCTGATTGAAGGCTCAAGGGGTCCCAAAACTGGAGGGTGGGGCTCACAATTTGGACCCAACGTATATGATTGAAGAGATAGTCACAACACAACACAATTGTTATTCAGAATGTACAAAATATAAATTCATCCATATTGTAGGATAAAGGATTCACTAGGAAAGTTTTGGGATGAACATCACATGCGTCTTCTGGTGGGCATCATCTCTTTTTTGTGTTGCAGCCCCCTTTTCATCATTTTCCTTATGATTTTTTCACCTGAACTCCAACCTCCGTTTTTCCCACCTTACATTAATTCAAGGCCTTGTGATTCAGACTTCATTTGTCTTTCAAACATATTGATTGCATCTTTGTTTTTGGTTTTATTTTGATTTCTTTCGATTTTTTTTTCTACTACATATTTTATTTGTTGTTCATCTTGAATTGCAGGTTTGCTACTTTTGCAATAGCACCCAACTCCAGCACTTGCCTCCATCTCCACAAGAAACTATACAACATGACCAAATATTTCATGGCACAAATTGGCTGTTGATGAAGCACCTAAAGAGGCAATGCAAAAAAAATTTGTGTCCATCTTTGTCATTGTTGGTGTTTTGGTGGGTGCCAACTTCATTGTCACCTCCTTGAAGCCCCATTTGTAGACCTGTTCTTTCAGCACTCTTCTTATTGTGGTGATGAAGCATAGCAATTCTTGGTGTTGTCTTCTAGGGGTGGTGGCGATGGAGCATAGCAATGAGGGTTTAGAAAACAAGCTTTTGGAAAGGGGAACATCTTTGGGCATAGGGAACATTGTTCTCAACACACATTGAGTCAAAGAGCTCCCTTCTCTGGGTTGTTACCTAACATTGCCTTTTAAATTCAAAATCTAGGTTTCTCTAAGATTCGAGGTCTTAACATTTCTTTAACACAAAGTTGCCACTAGTCACCACACAGGCAGCCACGCCATATTTTGTGTTAGCTAACATTGCAAGTGTGAATCCCTCAAATTTGGGAGAATTCTTAACGTTAAGGCCCACTTTACACTAGGAGTCAGGGCCAATGTTCAACCCAAATCCAGCATTCCTATTGGTGCAAAAGTTGAAATCAGCCCCAAGGGCTTTACACTAAGAGTCGAGGCTGAAATAGAAAGAAACTTTTCAATGTGCCCCAAGTACTAATAAATGCTGAACTTTATGGCCTTGTACTGGCCCAAAGGCTTGAAAAAGATACCATCAAATTTGGGAGGCCAATTTGCAACCCAAAAATGCTCAAAGCTAGCCCCAAGTTTTTTTGGCCCTGACTCCTTGTGTAAGTAAAGTGGGCCTAAGTTATGGATTACAGATCATCGAGTATGAATCCACCTTAATATCACCAGATTTTGAGGAAAATTTTCTGAATTCACCATATATAAACAATAGATTTGGGCCATTGGTTTGTTTTTTTGCCCAACCTTGTGAAAGTCGGTGGATTGGCAGTCATGCAGCAGAGGACTTTGTCAAGAGGTTAGAGTGGGGATGTAAAAAAACATTTAAGAGTCCTCCTATAATTCGGCTACTTGTTGAAACCTGTTCTGTAAATGTGAATGACTTGGGCCCATTATTTTCCCAAAAAATGCCCTTCCTACCTTTGGCTACGTCAATGTGCCACGTGAGCCCACATGCAGAAAATAAGATTCCCATTTCCGACCACCCAGCGGGTGCAATTTTATATTCAAAATTTAACATGTGTGCCATCCGACAAAGCGATGAAAACCCTAAACCCATCAAACCTTCACAAATTCATAAGCATCGTGTTCTTGTGCCACCCTCGATTCCTTAAGCACAGTTTGGTCCTGGCACAAGCCTTTTTTTCGCTTGCTACATATAGCCAAAAAGCTATATTAAAAACTTAAAAGCGCCAAAATCAAGTGCTTTTCGGGATTTTCGAAAGTCAGAATTTCACAAAAATTTAAGAAAAGTTACTGCCACTTCCTTTTTGTGCTGCTTGCTGCTGCTCCTGCTATAATTATCTTTGGGGTTCGGTTCCCTCCAGTGTTTTCCACTTCTCTATCTCTGTCGCGTTGCTGCGCTCCTGTGTTAAAAATGTGATTCCACGTCTTCTCCTCGATCGTCACAAAGGTCTCTAATTTCAAGCCCTGCATTTGATCTGTTGGTGCTACCCTTTTGCTATTGCGGTGTGGAGATTTTTACGGTGGCTGGCTGGGGGAGACTGCTGGAACAAGCA
>Ga0116231_10011715_pt1 | contig 13312 bp, 12 predicted proteins | sample S1TSphgellanicum_2_FD_89695 | JGI IMG/M metagenome (GOLD analysis project Ga0116231, IMG submission 89695) | Host-associated microbial communities from peat moss isolated from Minnesota, USA - S1T2_Fd - Sphagnum magellanicum MG | ecosystem: Host-associated > Plants > Peat moss > Unclassified... | reverse complement strand
TCAGAGCCTGACCGAAAATGCACCTATGCCGGCCGTCTGACGCACGTTTTCTGCGATCGCCGAGGCTCACGGCCACAAGAGGCCGCTCCGCTCCGGTGCTCGAAAACGCACGCCAGCCGACAGCGGCCTAGCGCATTTTCGGTCGGGCTCTCAGGCACAAGCTAACGGTGGTGGAACGCACGACGATTGAGGTGCGGCTGCAGGATGGCTGGGGGATCCGAGCGATCGCTCGGTCCTTTTCCCGGTCCGCCGGCACGATTTCAGACGAGATCAAACGGTATCGGGACCCCAAGCTCGGGTATCTGGCGCAGACTGCGCAAGATGGCGCTGAAGCTGGTCAACGCCGATCCGTCCGCAAGCCACGGCTGGGCAGCGATGGCGCTTTGTTCGGTGAGGTGGCGAAGCTGCTGCGGCTGAAATGGTCGGCTGAGCAGATATCGGGGCGTCGCAAGCGGATCGAGGGCGGGGTGGAGCAGCAATCAGGTCTGTCGGTGTCGCACGAGGCCATCTACACGGCGCTTTACGCTCTCCCCGTGGCAAGTTGCGCCGCGAACTGGGCTGGCCAGCCAAACAAATACGGCATCCGACGGTGTTCGCTCCCAAACTTGCATCCGCTCTTTCGCGAACTCGGCGCCCCCGGCGGCGATCGATCCGCCGGGGATGCGCTGTCAGCCGGCCAGCTTGGCGCAGGCCTTCACGGCCTCGGTGAATTTGTGGATCTCCTCCTTGACGACCTCCTCGCTCACGTCAACGTCGTCAAAGTACGGCGTTTTGTTCGCCCAGCCGGTCATTTCCTTGAAAAGCTCGGCGGCCGCGGCACCGTCAACACCCAGCGCATAGCCCGCTTTGATGAAGCGCGGGACGTTACCGATGCTTTGCGTGATATCGCGGGCGGCGGTCGTGATGACCGAGTTGAACTTCTTGGCGTTCGGCTCGGTCTCCATGTCCTTGATCTTGGGAATTGCCTTCGCGACGGCGCCCTTGATGTTCTTCTGCAGGCTTTCGACCATGCCGTCGTAGGCGGACTGAAAGTCCTGCCAACGCTCCTGGATGATCGGGTTCAGCGTGTTCTTGTTCAGGCTGACACCGAGATGGTCCGCCGTCTCCGCCATCTCGTGCACGAGCTTGACGTCGGATTTCGGGATTGTCTTGGATTTCTCAAAATCCTTCTTGGTTTCCCTGCACAGGTCCCGGAGCGCGTACAGCGCCTGGGAAAACCTGGTCAGGTTGCCGGCGACTTCCCTGAAGGCAGCGTCACGCTGGTCTGCCCAATCCTGCTTGGTGAAATCATTGCCCTTGGGCAGGTGCTTGCCGATTTCGATCTTGTCCCAGTCAACGGCATCGTACAGGTGCTTGACCTTCGTCAACTCCTCGCCGATGCCGGTCGCGCCGCCGATCTTCGCGAGGATGCTCTTCTTCTTGTCCCAGTTGGTTTTCGTCAAGATCACCGGGTAGTCCGGCCTTACCCAATCAGCCACCGTCGGCTCCTTCGGTCCGCGCGTCAAACAGTATCGTCCGATCGCCGCAAGGCGCGACCATCTGCGCCGCTGGATAATGTCCAGTTGGAACGGTAGGCAAGTCAAATGTGCTACAGAAGTCGAGCCGATCGCCGGCGCGAGTCGCCGTGGCCTGACGGACGCGCGCGGGCGGGCGGGCGGTGTGGCGTTATGCCGCCGCCCCCAGCGGCGAAGCCGCCGCCGCGCGTGGGCCGCCCCGGCGCGGGCCGCGCGCTGCACCCGAACCCCGACCGCGTGATCAACAGCAAGCTGGCGACCTGCCCGGCCTGCGAGTCGGCGTTCCCCGAGGCGTCGCAGACGCCTCAGCAGGTCTAGGAGCGCATCGAGCTGCCGCGGGTCCGCCTGTTCGGCGGAAGCTGCCCCTGTTGCGGCAAGGGCGCGACCGCGCCGGCGCCGCGGGGACTGAGCCGGGCTCGCCGTTCGGTGCCTCCATAGCCGCCACGCTGACCTACCTGCACTACGCGACACCGAAAGAGCAATTCACCAGCCTGTTGGCTGGGCTGGCCAGCCAAACAAATACGGCATCCGACGGTGTTCGCTCCCAAACTTGAATCCGCCGAAAAAAAAGAACCAAAGACTTTTTTCCTTGGCGCACGCTGATGGCGGGGCTCAGCTTAATATCCAAAAGTTTTTTGGTTCTTTTTTTCAAAAAAGAACGCTTTCTCCACCTCTTGCGTCCCGCCCCGCGATTGATAGGTTCCCGCCACCCTCGGGAGTCCCTTGCGTTGAAACTCAGAACCGCCGCCGCCCTTCTCGCCTCCGTCAGCCCGGCGCTCGCCGCCCAGCCGCAGCCCGAGCCCCTGCCCCAGCCGCCGCCGATCGCCGCACCCCAGGACGTGCCCTACGCCGGCAAAATCGACCTGACCGTGGATGCCACCGACCTGGACCGCCACATTTTTACCGTGCGGGAGAACATTCCGGTCAGCAAGCCGGGCGAGATGGTGCTGCTCTATCCGGAATGGCTGCCCGGCGATCACGGGCCGGTGAACCCGCTGGTGGAACTCGCCAGCCTGGTCATCACCGCCGGCGGCAAACGCCTCGACTGGACGCGCGACCCGGTGAACATGTTTGCGTATCACATCAGCGTGCCGGAGGGTGCGGCCTCGCTGGACGTGCATTTCCAGTTCCTCTCGCCGCCGGATGACCGGGAGGGGCGGGTGGTGATGACGCCCGACCTGATCGACCTGCAATGGAACACGGTGGTGCTCTATCCGGCCGGGTATTTTTCGCGCGACATCATCTTTGCGCCGACCGTAAAACTGCCGGCCGGCTTCCATTTTGCCACTGCGCTGGAGCCTAAAACGCCGGACAGCGGTGCCGGCGGCATCGTGTCGTTCGGCGACACGCCGCTGAACACGCTGGTCGATTCGCCGATGTTCGCCGGCCATTATTTCAGCCGGGTCGATCTCGATCCCGGTGCCAAGGTTCCCGTGCATCTGAATGTTTTCGCGGACCGGCCCGAAGATTTGGATATGAAACCGGATCAACTGGCCAAGCATCGCGCCCTGGTGCAGCAAGCCTACAAAACCTACGGGTCGCACCATTACGACCATTACGATTTCTTGTTCGAGCTCAGCGACCAGATGAGCGGCATCGGGCTGGAACATCACCGCTCCAGCGAAGATGGCGTCGGCCGCGGCTATTTCAGCAAATGGGACGCAACAGTCGCCGACCGCGACCTGCTGCCGCACGAATTCACCCATTCCTGGAACGGCAAATTCCGCCGGCCGGCGGATTTGTGGGCGGAGAATTTCAACGTGCCCGAGCGCGACAGTATGCTCTGGGTGTATGAGGGACAGACCCAGTATTGGGGCCAGGTGCTGGCGGCGCGCTCGGGCCTGTTCGACCACCAGCAGGCGCTGGACAGCCTGGCGCTGGCGGCCGCTTCGATGCAGAACGAAGTCGGCCGCGCCTGGCGCGCGCTGGAGGACACGACCAACGACCCGATCATCAACGCCCGCCGGCCGCTGGCATGGCGCAACTGGGAGCGGGCGGAGGATTACTATGTCGAAGGCCTGCTCATCTGGCTCGATGCGGACACGCTGATCCGCCAAAAAACCAACGGCGCCAAATCGCTGAACGATTTCGCCCGCGGCTTCTTCGGTGTGTATGACGGCAGTTTCATCACGGACACGTATAAATTTGAAGATGTAGTGCATGCGCTGAATGATGTGCTGCCCTATGATTGGGCGACGTTCCTGCACACGCGCCTCGACGGGCATGGGCCAGGCGCGCCGCTGGATGGCATTACGCGCGGCGGCTACAAGCTGGTTTTTAATGATACCGAAAGCGCGTTTCTGAAATCGGCGGAGGGGCGCCGCAAAGCGGCGGATTTCAGCTACTCGATCGGGCTTGGCGTGCGCGGGCCGTCGATTGTCTCCGTATCCTGGGGCAGTCCGGCCTTCAAGGTGGGGCTGACCGTGGGCGAGAAGATCATTGCGGTAAACGGGCTGGCGTACGACGGATCTGAAACCTTGAGCGACGCCATCAAGCTGGCGCATGGCGGCAAGGCGCCGATCGAACTGCTGGTGCAGGCGGATCAGCATTTTCGCACGGTGCGAATCGATTACCATGATGGGTTGCGCTATCCGCATCTGGAGCGGGTTGCGGGCACGCCGGCGCTGCTGGACGACATTCTGGCGCCGATCAAGTAAAAAAGGAGCCGCGCCGGCCCGTCTGGCGCGGCACCAAACATCCAAAAGTTTTTTGCTTCTTTTTTTCAAAAAAGAAGTCCTTGCCTTATGCAAAAACGCTTGTGTCATTCGTTGACGGCACCGTCTGCCGTTGCGCCGCCTCCGGCCGCCCCGGCCCCTGAGCGCGCAGCACGCTGGCCATGGCGTTACAAACCCGCGCAACCTCCTGTGCGGTCAGATCCAGCGCACAGGGCAGCCCGATCGTCTGGCGCCCCAGCCGCGAAGTGACCGGCAGCGGGTCGGAGGCGCACTCGGCAAACGCCTCCTCGGCCTGCAAGCCGCTGCCCCACCAGCGGCGTGTCGAAACCCCCAGGCCGGCGAGCGCCATGGCCAGCGGCGCCACGCCGCCGAGCGATTCGGCGACTTCGACGACGTAGGTCGAGCTGACATTCGCCTCCAGCCCCGGCATCGGCGTGACACCTGGGCAGGCGGCCAGGGATTTGCGATAGGCGTGCGCCACGGCCTCCCAGCGCCCGCGCGTCTCCTGCCAGCGGTCGAGCGAGGCCAGGCCGACGGCTACGCTGTATTCGCTCATTTTCGCATTCGTCGCCGACACGCGCGCCTCACGCGCGCCGTAAAACCCGAAATTCGAGCGGCGCTGGATGTCGATCACCAGATGCCGGTCGCCGGAAACCACAAACCCGCCCTCCCCTGCCCCGAGCACCTTGGTGGCATGCAGGCTGACCACGGATGGCACCAGGCCAGGGCGCAGCGAGTCGAAGGCGGCCGCCGCGTCGATCACAACGGGCAGGCGTGTCTGTTCATAGAACACATCCCAGGCGGCGGAATCGATGCGGCCGCCAAACGGGGCCACCGGCATGACGGCGCCGACCTGCGCCGCACCCAGACGGCGTAGCGCGGCCAGCACGGTGGCGGGGCGCAGGCACCAGTCGGCCTCATCCACATCCAGAAAATAGGGCCGCAAGCCGGCGGCCACGGCGGCATGGCCGGAGGCCGCAAACGTCCAGGCAGGCATCAGGCAGAGCGACCCCGGCCGCGCACCCTGCGCCTGCAAGGCCAGGGTGAGCCCCAGCGTCGCATTGGCCACTGTCACCACAGAGCCGGCCTGTACGCTGTAATGAGCGGCGATCCGGTCTTCGAACTCGCGCGCCAGAGGGCCCATGTTGGCGTAAATGCGCGCGCTGTCGATGCGCCGCAAATAGGGCAGCAACGCCTCGGCCGGCGGCAACAGCGGCCTTGCTACCGCAATGGGCCGGCGCTTTCTAGAGGCGGCCGCTGCCAGCAGTTTCATTCTTGTCCCCTCGCTGGCGCACTTTGGCCTACGGGGGGAGGAATTACAGAGGAAACCTTAAGGATGGGATAATGCACAGCAAGAACTTTGCGTTAACGTTTCGGCGTCAAGAAAGAAAGCACTTCTTTTTTGAAAAAAAGAAGCAAAAAACTTTTGGGAATTGGGCCGGGCCATTTGGCAACGTTGAAGGCTTATGCGTAACGTATCATTAACGTTTCGATGCCATACTTGTGCCAAAGCAAGGGTGAAGCATGCCGCGCGTGAGCGTTTTTATACCGAGCTATAATCACGCGCCCTATGTCGGCGCCGCGATCGCCAGCATCCAGGCGCAGACGTTTCAGGATTTCGAAATCATCGTCACTGACGACGGATCGGCCGACGGAAGTGCCGATATCATTGCGGGCCTGAACGAGCCGCGGCTGCATCTGAAACGTTTCGCGGTGAACCAGGGCGCGGTGGCGGCCACCAACGATGCGATTGGCCGATGCAGCGGCGAGTATCTCGCCCTGCTCAATTCGGACGATGTGTTTCTGCCGCACAAGCTCGCCCGCCAGGTCGCCTTCCTCGATGCGAATCCGTCGATCGGCGCGGTGTTCGGCCAGACCCAGGCCATCGATCACACTGGCGCACCGCTCGACGAGCGCGCCAGTTTCAACGGCCGCGTCTTCGAGGTTGAAAACCGCAGCCAGGCGGAGTGGCTGCGGCTCTTTTTCTTCCACGGCAACCGAATCTGCCATCCCACCATCATGATCAGGCGTGAATGTTACGACACCGTCGGTCTTTACGATGCGCGCTTCCGCACGCTGCCCGACTTCCAGATGTGGATACGCCTTGTTGCATCATACGAGATACACGTACTGCCGGAGCCGCTCATTCAATTTCGTGAATTGCCGAATGCGGGCAACGTCAGTTCCATATCCAGCATCAGCTCCTACCTACGCCTCGCCTGGGAACATGCGCATGTCCGCCGCGTCTATATGGACGTGCCGGCGCCGCTCTTCGCGTCAGCCTTCGCGCCTGAAATCGCCGCCATGGGCCTGGATCCGGAACAGAACCGCGGGCTTGCGCTCGGCCAAATCTGCCTGTCGTCCGACAATCTCACATTGCACAGGATGGGCCTGGAACTTCTGTTCGAAGCACTGCCCGCCGCGCCGTATCCACCCGGCACACACGCCGGTTTCGACCATGCCGACTTTCTGCGGGAAACCGGTGCGCGCGACGTCTTCAACGTCACCAGCGAATTGCGCATTGCCGCACTGACAGGCGAGTTGCAGGAGCTGCGCGGGCACCGCAAGGGCGCGGCACAGGCGCCGCCCGCGGTGCACGCCTGGGACCCGCCGGACGAAGGGCCGAAACTCAACCTGGGCTGCGGGCCGAACATTCTGCAAGGCTGGATCAACCTCGATGCCGAGCCGCGGCCTGGCGCACAGAAATGGAATGGCATGCAGGATCTGCCTTGCGAGTCCGGATCCGTGTCGCTGATCTATGCCGAGCACCTGATCGGACGTCTTGCATTGCCCGACATGATGCGGCTCCTGCGCGAATGCCACAGGGTGCTGCGCCCACGCGGCATTCTGCGTCTGTCCACGCCGGATCTGCAGGCCCTGGTCGATGCCTATAGCGAAGGGCGGCGCGGCGAATGGCGCGATGTGGGCTGGGTGCCACCGACGCTCTGCGACCTGGTCAACGAGGGCATGCGGGCCTGGGGCATCCAGTATGTCTTCGACCGGCCGCGGCTTTTCGAATGCCTGCGGCAGGCGGGATTTGGCCAGGTGGCATCCGTGCCCTGGCGGCAGAGTGCTATCCCGGCGCTGTGCGGCCGCGAAGTTCGGCCGTTTCACGGCGAAATCATTATCGAGGCGCAGAAATGACCAATTTCGGGCCGCAATTCCTCCCCGAGGAGGCGCTACGCGCCATCCCTTTCCGCAAGCTGGGCGGCAACGTGATGATCCACGCGCGTGCCAATTTCATCAATGTCGAGAATCTGTCCATCGGCGACAATGTGCGCATCGATCCCGATGTGACGATCCTGGCAACCGGCCCCGTTTCAATCGGCACCTATGTTCATATCGGGGCGCAAGCCTATCTCGCCGGCGGTGCCGGCATTACGCTAGGGGATTTCACCGCCCTGTCGCAAGGCGTGAAAATCTATTCGACCAGCGATGATTTCTCCGGCCGCCATTTGACCAACCCGACGATCCCGCCGGAATATCTCGGGGTGGAGCGTGCAGAAGTGCGGCTGGCCCGGCACGCCATTGTCGGCGCCGGTAGCGTGATTCTGCCTGGCGTGGTCGTGGCGGAAGGCTGCGCCGTCGGCGCACTGTCGCTGCTGCGCCACAGCACCGAGCCCTGGGGCATCTATTTTGGCACGCCGGCGCACCGCGTGGCCGAACGCCGCCGCGACCTGCTGCTGCTGGAGGCAGCTTTGCTGGAAGGGCGGTTGCCCACAAAACCCGCCAGGCCGCCCTACTGATGGACGCCATGCCGATGGACACGGCCGCCACCCCCATGGACGCCGCGGAGTTCCTTTTCCCCACAGACCTGCGCGTGCGGGACACCGGCATACGCCGGGTGCTCATCATCGGCTCCTGCATGGCGCAGGCCACGCTGCGCGAATTCCGCGACCTGGCGCCGCAGGTGAGTTTTGACTGGACGATTTTCAACAACGTCATGGATTTGCCGGCGCTGGATGACCAGGCGCTGCAATCCATCGATGTGCAGTATATCCAATTGTCGCTGCGCCATGTCGTCTCCGACGATATCGTAAATTTTGCTGGCTTTCTCGAAGAGGGCGCGGCCGAGGCGCTGCTGGCGCGCTCGCGCCAGATGCTGGCGCTGATGCTGCATGCGGCGCTGAAATATAACCGCTCGCACCGGCTGCTGACATTCGTGGCAAATTTTCTGGTGCCGCAAGTGCCCGTTGTGGCCGCGCTCAACCATACCGGTTCGATCAAAGATTTTTCCACGCTCGTGCGGGCGCTGAACCAGGAGCTGGCAGCACTCGTGCTTCGGTACCAGAATGTTTATCTCGCGGATATCGATCAGATCGGCAATGCACTCGGCAAACGGCATTTTCTGGAAGATGTCGTCGGCTTCTATGCCCATGCCGCCTACTGGGGGCCGGCAGACCGGATTTATGAAACCTCGGCGGAATATAACGCGCCGCTGCCTGGCCGCATCGATCCGCTGCCGCATATCGAGGATGTGTACGGATCGAAATCCGCCGAATATTTCGCCGCCCTCTGGGCGCAGATCGAGGCCATGTACCGCACCATCAACCAGATCGACATGGTCAAGCTGGTGATTTTTGACCTCGACGATACGCTATGGCGCGGCCAGATCGCCGAACATTACGCCGACGGTGCGCCGACCCCCGTGCTCTACGGCTGGCCTGTCGGCATGTGGGAGGCGGTGCAGCATTTGCGCGCGCGTGGCATCATCACCGCCATATGCTCGAAGAATGACGAAGGGCTGGTGCGTGCGCGCTGGGGCCGCGCGGTGCTGCCCTGGCTGACGCCCGACGATTTCGCCCTGCGGGCCATCAATTTCCGGCCGAAAGCAGACAATGTCGCAAAGATCATCGCCGGCGCTTCGGTCACCGCGCGCAGCACGGTGTTCGTCGATGATAATCCGGTGGAGCGCGAGGCGGTACGGGCGGCGCATCCGGGCATTCGCGTCATCGGCTCGAACCCTTATGTCACACGCCGCATCCTGCTCTGGTCGCCGGAGACGCAACTGGCGTTCCGCTCGGCCGAATCGGCGAACCGGGAGCAGTCGATCCGGCAATTGCAGCTGCGGGAGAGCGAGCGGAGCACCATGTCGCGCGAGGAATTTCTCGCGAGCCTTGGGTGTTGCGTCAGTATCGGCACGGTGCCTGGCGAAATTCATCCGGATTTCGCGCGCAGCCTGGAGCTGATCAACAAGACCAACCAGTTCAACACCACCGGCGTTCGCTGGACCAGCACGCAGCTTGTGCATTTCCTCACCGTCGGCGGCGACCTGCTGACGTTCCGCGTGCGTGACCGGTATGCGGATTACGGGCTGGTCGGCGTGGTGCTGTTCCGCTTCGGCCTGTTCGCGCAGGTGGCGATGAGCTGCCGGGTGCTGGGGCTGGATGTCGAGACCTCGGTCATTCACGCCATCATGCGGCTGAAGCCATGCCCGGAGTTTTACGCGCGCGTGTTCGAGACCGATGCGAACATGGTGTGCCGCGACCTGTTCCTGCGCTGCGGTTTTACGGCGAAGGCGGATGGCAGCGATTTATTTGTATGGACGGGGGGGGAAATACCGGAGACGGCGGCGCATCTTGATCTCAGTTGCACCTTCGGCGATGCCGCTGCGGTGCCGGTTTTGCTACCGTGATCCTCGTTCACACAAAAGGATCGAGCGTGCGCACGCCGAAACCGGCAAAATCCCGCAGGTTGCGGGTGACGACGACGAATGAGCGGATCAAAGCGGTCGCGGCGATCATGGCATCTTCCTTCAGCGTGCTTGGCTGACGGTGCATCAGCCGGCCCCAGCATCGAAACGCGGCGGCGTCCATGGGAAGAATACTGTAGGATTGAGCGACCTGCTCTAGCCAGTCTGCAAGCTCTTGCGCTCGTATGGCGTCCTGGTCGCGGGTAATTTCAATGCCGGCCTGGATTTCCCCGATTGTCACGGCAGACAGATAGAGATCGTCATTCGCAACGCCTGTCAGCCAGGCCACTACCGCACCGTGCGGCCGCGCCCGGCGGAGCTCGGATACAACGTTGGTATCAAGAAGATACACGCACCCGCGCCTCGCAGGTCAGGACAGGTCGGCAGGAGCGCGTTGGGAATCCCCGCCACGGGTCGGAAGAGGGATGTCTCCCCTCGCCTCGTCAGACAGAAGCAAAGATTTCAGGGTCGGGCGACCGGCATGCTGCAGTCGCTGCCATTCCCGCACGGACACCAGCACGGCTGCTTCCGCGCCGCGCCTGGTCACGAGCTGAGGTCCTTCAGTGAGGCATGTATCGAGCAACTCGGAAAACCGCGCCTTGGCGTCCTGAACCGGCCACATGCGCTTGCCCTTTGATACGTTCAACTAGACAGATGTGTAGTCATACCAATGTCGCCATGCAAGGTACGCGACAGGTGAAGGCTGTAGGCCCCACTGGCCTGCCCCGCTTTGGTGGGCTGCACAGCAGCCCACCCTACGGCACTCCTACTTATTGACCGTGGCGTAAAGCACCCAAAGCTTGGCGATTTCCGCCGCGCCCTCGTTGCCGCCGACAGTCCGTAATGTCTTGATGGCCAGGGGCTTGTTGCCCGCCTTGAGGTAAGCCAGACCGAGTTGCAGCTTGGCGTCCTCCGGATGGCGCAACTGATCCTTCGCCATGGCCGCGGTCATCGCCGCGATGCCCTTGTCGTATTGGCCGTAGGACACTGCCTCCTCGCCAAAACCGAGCAGGCGGTTGCCGTCGTGGTCGGTCGCGGCGTCGGTGAGCTGGGCCGGCAGGGAGGCCAGGTTGGCGGCATAGGTTTTTTCCACCAGGGCGCGCAGACGCTGCTGGCGCGGCGCCTCGGGGCCGGTGCCTAAAATGCCCTTCGCGTAGCCCTGATCAACGATGATCTTCGCCTCGCCCGGCAGCGGCACCTGCAAGGCCACCTCGGTCATTTCCATGTAATCGTCCGGCTTGACCAGGTAGCCAAGCGCCAGTTGCAGGCGCTGAATGTCCAAATTCAGGCGCGAGCTGAAGCCGGCGCGGGTCTGCGCCGCGTGGATCAGATTCTGCCAATAATCCGGCTTGGGATAATACATCACCAGCTCGGTCATCGTGGTCTGGAAGCCGGCGGTGTCGTGAATACGCTCCTGGCAGTTGGCGAGCAGATCGAGCGCCGCCTCGGTCGGGCGGCCGCCGGCCTTGATGGTCTGCGTGATTTGCGCCAGTTGAAGACGCGCGGCACTCGCGTAGTCGCCCTGCAGATAATAGGCCTGGATCGGGAATGCCCGCATTTCCGCCGACGTGCCGCCCGCCTTGAAGTAGGCCGCCGTGTAGGCAATCACCTGCGGCCATTGCTTTGCCGAGTAGGCCATGCTGGCCAGCGCCTGCCACAGCTTTGGTGTCTCGGACGCCGGCACCCGGCCGGAATCCAGCATCGCCTTGTAGCTATGCATAGCCATGGCAGTATCGCCGGCCTGCTGCGCGATCGAGCCACGCAACTCCTCGATAATAAACTGCTCATTCTCCGTCAGGCCGCGCTGCGAGGCGGCGACGCGCACCTGCGCCAACGCCTCGGCGTAGCGATGCGACGCCAACAGCGCCTTGGCCTTGGCAAGCGGCTTGCCGACTTCCGGCCGCATCATCTCCGCGTGGGCGGGAGCACTGACGACGATGGCTGGTAAAACGGCAGCAGAAAGGGTGGCGGCGAGGACCGCGCGGGCAATGATTTTGCGCATGATTACTGGCCTATGAACTGTTCGTTGCCCACGAGACCCAGCTTATCCACACCGAGCCGCTGCGCGTCCGCCATCACGTGCGCCACGTATTTGTACGTTGCCAGCTTATTGGGGCGCAGATGCACCTCGGGCTGCGGCACGGTGGCCGCTGCCTCTTTCAGATGTGCCTGCAACGCCGCCTCGGTCGGCACCACGTCGCCGTTCCAACTGATGGTGCCATCAAAATCCACGTCGATGGTCACAACAACGGGCGGCACCGGCGGCGGCGGCGGGTTTCCGGTGGGCAGGTCCAGTTTTACCGCGTGTGTCTGAATGGGGATGGTGATGATGAGCATGATGAGCAGCACCAGCATGACATCGATCAGGGGCGTGGTGTTCATTTCCACCACGACCTCCATATCACCCCCGCCGTCGCCGGTCGGCATCGACATAGCCATTTCGTCAGTTTCCAGTTTTCAGTTGACAGTTGTCAGAGGTGACAGTTGTCGGGAGACATTTGTCAGAAAGATCAGGCGGGATGGCGGATCTTACGATCCGCCGCCGTTGCCTGGGGGGGGCTGAGTGATGAAGGCGATTTTGTAGATGCCCGCACGCTGGAGCTGCACCAGCACCTTGCCGACGAACTCGTAGCGGCCGTTCTCATCGGCTCGGATGTGCACCTCCGGCTGCGGCACCTTCGTCGCGATCGTCTTGAGCTGGTCGAACAAGGCCGTAGTATCGGCGATCGGCTTCTCGTTCCAGAACATGTCGCCGTCCTTGTCCACGGCGATGATCACGTTCTCCGGCTTGGTCTGCGTCGGCTGATTGCGGTCCTTGGGTAACGACACCGGAACGGTGTGCGTCACCACAGGGATCGTGATCAGGAAGATGATCAGCAGCACCAGCATGACATCGACGAGTGGTGTCGTGTTAATGGCCGACACCACTTCATCTTCGCCCTCCGCGGGGCCGACGCTCATTGCCATGGATCAGGCCACCCGCTGCGCAACAGGGGCCGGTGCGGCCGAGGCACCCTGCGGCACGCTCACGCGGCTGCCGCTGAGCAGGATGGAGTGCAGGTCGGAGGAGAAGTTACGCACCTTCTCCTGCGCGGCCTTGTTGCGGCGGACAAGGAAGTTGTAGCCGAGCACGGCGGGAACCGCGGTCGCGAGGCCGATGGCGGTCATGATCAGCGCCTCACCCACCGGGCCGGCCACCTTGTCGATGCTCGCCTGGCCGGCGATGCCGATGGCGGTCAGCGCGTGATAAATACCCCAGACGGTGCCGAACAGACCGACGAACGGGGCCGTGGAACCCACCGTCGCCAGGAACGCCAGGCCGCCTTGCAGGCGCGAACCAATCGTGTCCTGGGCGCGCTGGATGGACATGGTGACCCAGGTGTGCAGGTCGATGGCGTCCGTCAGCGCGCCATCATGGTGTTCGGTGGCGG
>Ga0116231_10011714_pt1 | contig 13315 bp, 9 predicted proteins | sample S1TSphgellanicum_2_FD_89695 | JGI IMG/M metagenome (GOLD analysis project Ga0116231, IMG submission 89695) | Host-associated microbial communities from peat moss isolated from Minnesota, USA - S1T2_Fd - Sphagnum magellanicum MG | ecosystem: Host-associated > Plants > Peat moss > Unclassified... | reverse complement strand
GGCGGTGGCGCAGGCCCGGGCGTTGGGGTGGGGGGTGGTCGAGATTGATTATGCGCCGTTCCTGAAAATTGCGGAGTCGCTTTATGGGGGGGCGTTTGTGGCGGAACGGCTGGCGGCGATACGGGGGTTTTTTGCGGGGCATGCGGATGAGATGAATCCGGTGGTGAGGGGGATTTTGGCGGGGGCGGAGAAATATTCGGCGGCGGATTTGTTTGAGGATATTTATGAATTCAAGGGGTTCAGCCGGGTGGCGCAGGGGGAGCTGGAAAAATGTGATTTTTTGATGTTGCCGACGGCGCCTACGATTTTTACGGTTGAGGCGATGCTGGCGGAGCCGGTGAAGTTGAACTCGGTTTTGGGGACTTACACGAATTTTGTGAATTTGATGGATTTGTGCGCGATCGCGGTGCCGGCGGGGTTTCGGGGGGATGGGCTGCCGGTGGGGGTCACGCTGGTGGGACCGGCGTTTGCGGATGTGGCGTTGGCGGGGTTTGCGGAGGTTCTTCACCTGGAGATGGGGGCGGGGGTCGGCGTGGGGCGGGCCGTTCCGGCGGGGCGGTTGCCGGCGCCGGCGGCGGATGAGGTGACGGTGGTGGTGGCGGGGGCGCATTTGTCGGGGATGGTGCTGAATCATGAGCTGGTGGCGCTGGGGGCGCGGTTGGTGAGAGCGACGAAGACCGCGAAGAATTACCGCCTTTACGCCTTGGATACCGCGCCGCCGAAGCCGGGGCTGGTGCGGGTGAGCGAGGCCGTCGGGGAAGGGATTGATGTGGAAGTTTGGACGCTGAGCCACGAGAGTTTTGGACGGTTCGTGGCGGGGCTGCCGGCGCCGATGGGGATTGGGAAGGTGACGCTGGCGGATGGGACGGAGCATCCGGGGTTTTTGTGTGAGGCGGGGGCGTTGGAGGGGGCGGTGGATATTACGGGGTACGGGGGGTGGCGGGCTTATAAAAGTAAGTAAGGAAGAAGCGCTTTTTGAAAAAAGCGCGCAAAAACTTTTGGCCGCTTCGCGCGGGGCGGGACGGCCAGCCGTCCCGCCCCGCGCGAAGCGGACCAAAAGTTTTTTGGTTACTTTTTTTCAAAAAAGTAACAGCTTTCTTCTTACTTCGGGGCGTGAGTGGTGGGTTGCGGAAGGGCGCAACCCACCCTACGGGACGGGGCGTTAGAGGCCTAGGGCGTCGCGGGCGCGGTAGTACCAGCTGCCGGCGATGGTGGCGGGGACGCGGAAGAGGCGGCCGCCCGGGAAAGGGTAATAGGGGAGGTTGGCGATGACGTTGAAGCGTTCCGGGGAGCCGAGGACGGCTTCGGCTAGGAGGCGGCCTAGGAGGTGGGTGGTGGTGACGCCGTGGCCGCTGCAGCCGTGGCTGAAGAGGAGGTTGTCGCCCAGGCGGCCCATTTGGGGGAAGCGGGTTAGGGTGAGGGCGAAATTGCCGGACCAGGCGTAGTCGATTTTGGCGTCCTTTAGGGTGGGGAAGGTTTTGATCATGTTCGGGCGGATTTTGGCGGTGATGGATTCGGAGTCCGTGCCGCCATAGACGATGCCGCCGCCGTAGAGGATGCGGTTGTCCGCGGTGCGGCGGTAATAGTCCAGGACGTAGTTGGCGTCTTCGACGCAGACATTGCTGGGCAGGAGTTTTTGGGCTTCGTCGCCGAGCGGTTCGGTGGCGATGATCTGGGTGGTGACGGGCATGATGCGGGAGGTGATTTCGGGGAGTAGGTTGCCGAGATAGGCGTTGCCGCAGACGAGGATGGTTTTGCAACGCACCTTTCCGCCTGGGGTTGTGACTTCGGGGTTTTGGCCTGCGTCGATGGCGATGGCTGGAGAATTTTCGTAGATGGTGGCGCCGTGGGATTCGGCGGCTTCGGCTTCGCCTTGGACGAGGTTGAGGGGGTGGATGTGGCCGCCGAGGTGGTCGAGCAGGGCGCCGACGTAGCGGGTGGTGACGACGTGGTTTTGCATCTGGTCGTGGTTGAGGATGTCCATGGCCTGGTGGCCGTATTCGGACCAGATTTTTTTGTGGTGGCGGAGGCCTTCTAGTTGTTTGGGGGTGAAGGCGCAGAACAGGCCGCCTTCGGTGAGGTCGCATTTGATGGCGTATTTTTTCACGCGCTCGCGGATGATGGCGCCGCCTTCGAGGGCCATGGCGCCGATGGCTTTGCCGGGGACGGGGCCGTAGCGGTCGGCGATGACGTCGAGGTCTCGGGAATAGCCGTTGACGATCTGGCCGCCGTTGCGGCCGGAGGCGCCGAAACCGACGCGGACGGATTCCAGGACGACGCAGGGGATGTTTTTTTCCGCCAGTTCCAGGGCGGCGGAGATGCCCGTAAAGCCGGCGCCGATGATGCACACATCTGTGGTGATGGTGGTGGCGAGGGACGGGCGGGAATCTTGTTTGTTCGCGGTGGCGGCGTAGTAGCTGGGGGCGTGCTGAGTCATGCGTTTTTGCCTAGGAGGGCGACGCCGAACAGGGCGCCGAGGACGGTGAAGGTGATGACCATGAGGCGGATTTTGTAGGCCTCGTCGCGGGCTTCGGATAGGACGTCCTGCTGGATTTTTGTTCTGGCGGCGGCGAGGCGCTGCGGGAGGGGGGCGGTGCCGGCGGTGATGAGGGCGGCGGGGGCGGGGTCGATTTCGTTGGGGAGGTTTTGGATGAGGGCGGCCTGGGCGGATGGGGAGGGGGCGTTTTGGATGGCGTCTAGGGCGGCTTGCTGGTGTTGCTCGTCGATGACGGGGGCGGGGATGGAGAAGCTGGCAAAGGTGCCGATGAGGCCGGGGAGGAGGAAGCAGGTGAGCAAGAAACCGATGCGGGAGGGGTTGGGCATGGGGAGGGGATGGCTGGAATTTTGGGCGAGGTCAAATGAGTAAGTGCGTAATTTTAGCTGGGAGACGAACACAACTTTAGGACGTCCCATCCGCTTAATGAAATAAATTTAATTCGCTGATAGCGAATTTTCGATTGCTTCGAACTTTGCGAATAAAGTATGATTCATTCAGTCAACAGTGGAGGGATGCCCGTCACTCACAGGGCTATGTTTGTAGCCCGAGGAAGGTTGAAGACCTTCTGCCCCAATCGTCAGCTCTCTGGAGCGCGGCGACAGGGCGCGGCCTCGGCGGAGAGGCCGCGCACTGTGGAACTGAGTAGAATCGTTGTCGCCCAAGCCTCTTATCCGCGGCGGAGGGTCAGCATGGTGCTGATTCTGTGATGGAGGTGAGCCATGAAGAATGGTGCTGTTGACAGACGACGACGGCTTTTCTTGGGTCGTAGAGCAAAGAATTGGTTACGCTTTCTTTGCAAACCAGCGACTCTTAAAGCTCTGTTTTCGGTGGTTCGATTTATTGTCGAACTCACTCGGAATTCTGGAAGCTAGATCGGCCACTCAGTATTTCCACTCATAGCGTGTAGGGATATGTTAGGTAACACATTGAAGATGATAAGGGTTTTTCATGATGTTTCGCAGAAAGATATGGCGGAGCGTCTGAATATTGTGCCCTCCTTTTTGTCTGAAATTGAAAGCGGTAAGAAGCAGCCAACGATCGCTCTCTTGCAAAAATATGGCGATGAATTCAAAATTCCGGTGTCTTCTATTCTCTATTTTTCGGAGTCGTTGGAAGATGGATCAATTGGCGAAAAGACGCGAGTCTCAGTATCTCGAAAAGTGCTGGCGCTGCTAAATTTTATTGCTGAGCGGTCTGGACGGATTGATGCATGAAACCCGTAAAATATCACGAAATCAATCAATCTTCTTTATTTCGAGTCCGCAGTAGAAAGAGGTTGGCTGAGATTTTAAAAACCTCCACTATCGATGTTGACTTGATCCTCTTGGATGAGAAGAGATATCGAGAAAATTTGATTGAAACCAGAAAGCCAAACGGAACGATCAAAATTCGGGAAGTCCAGGTGCCGAGGACAAGGTTGCGCGCTATCCATGAGCGGGTTAAGCGTTTGCTTTCGAGTATCGAACCACCTAGCTTTCTATTTTGCCCTGTTAAGCGTCGCTCATATGTAGGCAACGCCAGGGCTCATATAGAAGGTAAGGAAATTAGAACGCTGGACGTTAAGGATTATTTCACTTCAACACCTAGCCGACGGGTTTATTGGTTCTTTAACACTGTTTTGGAGTGTGAGCCGGATGTTGCTTCGATGTTGGCTGAGCTTCTGACGGTGGATGGGCATGTACCGACGGGTAGTCCGGTGAGTCCAATTCTTTGCTTCTACGCTTTCTTTGATATGTGGCACGAGATTGCGGAACTGGCTTTGGCAAACGGCTGCAAAATCACTGTTTATATGGACGATCTCACAATATCAGGTCCAGTCGTTCCAGAATGGTTAGTTTGGAAAATACGGAAGCAGATTTATGGCCATGGACTTCGGTACCATAAAGAGCGCCATTTTGTAGAGGGTTTTGCAGAGGTGACGGGGGTTGTGTTGCGGCAGGGGAGGGCCTTCGTTCCGAATAGGCAAAGAAAAAAGACGCACGACCTCGTGAGGCAAGTCGATTCTCTGCCGCTTGGCGAAGAGAGAAGCCGGTTGGCACGAAAATTAGCTGGTCTGAAAGCGCAGCGAAGGCAAGTTGAGGCGGGACGACAATAGCCGTCGGTCTAGTAAGTAAAGTTGGGCGCGGGTGACGCTTCATCGGTTGGCGGGGTCGTTAAATTCGCTGGGAGAGGATGCGATGATCCGGTGAGGCCTGCTAAGTGGAGGGACGGCGGTAGTTGGTGAGGGCGGCGGAACTGCAACTTGTTGAATTTATAAAGTTTTCTTAGTTCTTTTTTCAAAAGAGGACTACTTTCTTGCGTGCCTCTCTACCGGGTGGCGCGTTTTTAGGAAATGGGGTATGGAGTCGGGGCGCGCCATGGGGCGCGGGCGCGGCGGGGGCAGGGGCTTCCGGCGCGGTGACATGAAAAAGCGGTTTTGGGGTGAGGAAAAGCCCTGGTGACCGCGCGATACGCCTGAACGGATTTTTCTCCCCGCGGCGTTTCCGGCCACATGGTCCGTGGCTGTGCTGTACGCGGCACTAGCCAGACCCATGCCGCCCGAGGCGCCGCCTTCCGTTCGGTTCCGCTCGCGCGCAGCCTGGTTTTGTTCACCTTCGCCGTGTTGTGAAGGATTCTTTGGATGTTTGATAAATACTTTCGTAAAGAACTCGCCTGGGGCGGGGCCAATTTGATTCTGGAGACGGGCAAGGTGGCTCGTCAGGCGGATGGGGCGGTGGTGGCGTCCTATGGCGATACCGTGGTGCTGGCCACCGTGGTGGGGGCCAAGAGCGCCAAGCCGGGGCAGGATTTTTTTCCGCTGACGGTGAATTATCAAGAAAAGTTTTTTGCGGCCGGGCGGATTCCGGGCGGGTTTTTTAAGCGCGAGGGACGGCCGACCGAGAAGGAGACGCTGGTTTCGCGGCTGATCGACCGGCCGATCCGGCCGCTGTTTCCGCATGGGTTCCGGAACGAGGTGCAGGTGGTCGTGACCGTGCTGAGCCATGATCTGGAGAATGATCCGGATGTTTTGGCGCTGGTGGCTGCTTCCGCGGCGCTGACGATTTCGGGGATTCCGTTTTTTGGGCCGGTGGGGGCGGCGCGGGTCGGGTATATCGATGGGGAGTATGTGCTGAACCCGACGGTCAGCCAGCGGATTGATAGCGCGTTGGACCTTGTGGTGGCCGGCACGACCGAGGGCGTGCTGATGGTGGAGTCCGAGGCCGGCGAACTTTCCGAGGACGTGATGCTGGGGGCGGTGACGTTCGGGCATGCGGCGTTCCAGCCGATTATTCAGGCGATCATCGAGTTGGCGGAGCATTCGGCGAAGGATCCTTGGCCGCTGGTGGAGATTTCGGAGGAAGAGAAGGCGTTGACGGCGCGGGTTGATGCGCTGGCGCGGGACGGGTTTCGCGAGGCTTATACGGAGACGCAGAAGCAGAGCCGGTATGAGAAATTGGGGGCGGTGAAGAAGCAGGCGGCCGAGGCGCTGACGGCGGAAGGGCTGGATGCGGGCAAGGCGAAGGAGCTTTTTAAAGACCTCGAGGCGGATATTGTGCGGAACAATATTCTGGATACGGGGTTAAGGATTGATGGGCGGGATACGCGCACGGTTCGGCCGATTTTGGCCGAGGTGGGCGTGCTGCCGAGAACACACGGCTCCGCGCTGTTCACGCGGGGCGAAACTCAGGCGCTGGTGGTGGCGACGCTGGGCACGGCGCAGGATGAGCAGGTGGTGGATGCGGTGGAAGGCGAATTCCGCGAGCATTTCATGCTGCATTATAATTTCCCGCCGTACTCTGTTGGTGAGACCGGAAGGATGGGATCGCCGGGGCGGCGCGAGATTGGGCATGGGAAATTGGCCTGGCGGGCGGTGCATCCGCTGCTGCCGTCGAAAGACAAATTTCCGTACACCTTGCGCATTGTGTCGGAGATTACCGAATCTAACGGATCGTCATCGATGGCGACGGTGTGCGGGACGTCTCTGGCGCTGATGGATGCGGGGGTGCCGCTGCTGCGGCCGGTTGCCGGCATCGCGATGGGGCTTATCAAGGAGGATCGCGGGTTCGCGGTGCTTTCGGATATTCTGGGGGATGAGGATCACCTCGGGGATATGGATTTCAAGGTGGCGGGCACGGAATTGGGTGTCACGTCGCTGCAGATGGATATCAAGATTACGTCGATCACGCCTGAGATCATGCGGATTGCGCTGGAGCAGGCGAAGGAAGGGCGGCTGCATATTCTGGGGGAGATGAGCAAGGCGCTGACGAGCGGGCGGGAGATTGTGTCCTCCAACGCGCCGAAGATTACGGTGATTACGGTGCCGAAAGATAAGATCCGGGATATTATCGGGACCGGCGGCAAGGTGATCCGGGAGATTGTGGAGCAGACGGGCGCCAAGATCGATATCGACGATGACGGCACCGTGAAGATCGCGGCGAGCGACGATAAGAAGGCGCAGGCGGCGATTGATAAGATCCGCGGGATTGTGGCGGAGCCGGAGCTGGGGCTGATCTATACGGGCAAGGTGGTGAAGACGGCGGATTTTGGTGCGTTCGTCAACTTCCTCGGCGCCAAGGATGGGCTGGTGCATATTTCGGAGCTGGCGCAGGCGCGGGTGAATAAGACCACCGATATCGTGAAGAATGGCGATGTGGTGAAGGTGAAGGTGATCGGGTTTGATGACCGCGGGAAGGTGAAGCTTTCCATGCGGATGGTGGACCAGGCGACGGGGGAGGATATTTCGGAGCTGGTGGGCACCAAAGGCCGAAGGGACGCGGCGGAGTAGGAGAGGAAGTAAGAACTACTTTTTTTGAAAAAAAAGTAGCAAAAAAACTTTTGGCCGCTTCGCGCTCGGGCGTTGGCGCCCTGGCAGCCGATAATCGCCTCCGCTGGAGGCGATTATCGGCTTCCAGGGGGCCAACGCCCGGGCGCGAAGCGGCCAAAAGTTTTTTGGTTCTTTTTTTCAAAAAAGAACTTCTCGCTTACTTTCGCTTTCTGCGTGGCCATATTTGAGGCCTATTATGGGAGCTTGCAGATGGCCAAGATTTTGATCGTGACGACGTCGCGTGGGCGGATGGGGGAGACGGGGCACAAGACGGGGTCTTGGGTGGAGGAGGTGGCGGCGCCTTATTATATTTTGTCGGATGGCGGGGTGGAGGTGGCGATTGCGTCGGTGCTGGGCGGTGTGGTGCCGTTTGATCCGAATTCGTTGAAGGAGGATGCGGTGAAGGGGGAGAAGGCGAAACGGTTTTTGCGGGATGAGGCGGCGCAGCTTGCGGTGCGGGAGAGCCATAGATTGGGGAATGTGGACCGGGCGCTGTATGATGGCGTGTTTCTGCCGGGCGGGCATGGGGTGATGTGGGATTTGCCGGAGAATGAGGAATTGGGGGCGCTGCTGCGGGAATATGATTTTGAGGGGAAGATTATCGCGGCGGTTTGCCATGGGCCGGCGGGATTTGTTGGGGCGCTGCAGAGCGATGGGCGGCCGCTGGTGGCGGGGCGGAAGGTGACGGGGTTTTCCGATGCGGAGGAAAAGGCGGTGGGGCTGGATGGGGTGGTGCCGTTTATGCTGGAGACTCGGTTGCGGGAGTTGGGGGGCGTTTATGAGTGCGCGGGGGCGTTTGAGCCGCATGCGGTACGGGATGGGGGATTGATTACGGGGCAAAATCCGATGTCTTCGGAGATGGTGGGGGAGATGATTCTGGCGGCGCTGGATGAGCGGTGATGGTTTTGGCGGCGGATGGATAGCGCGAAGATAGGGTTCGTGGTGGGGCTGCGGGCGGAGGCGGCGCTGCTGAAGGGGCAGGGGTTTATGGTGGGGGTTGGCGGGGGGACGCCGGATGGGGCGCGGGAAGCCGCGGCGGGGCTGATCGATTCCGGTGCCGAGGCCCTGATAAGTTTTGGCTTGGCGGGTGGGTTGAACTGGGCGTTGGACGCCGGGCATGTCTTGGTGCCGGAAATGGTTGTTTCGGGTCACGCCAGTTTTAGGTGCGATCAGGATTTGATGGGCTGGCTCGGCGGTAAGACACACGATAAAATTCTGGCTTGGGATGATATCGTCGCGACTGCCGAGGAAAAGGCCGCGTTGTTTCGGGCGACCGGCGGGCAGGCGGTTGATTTGGAGTCGGGCGAGGTGGCTCGATTGGCGGAATTGCGGGGCGTGAAGTTCGCGGTGTTGCGGGCGGTTTGTGATACGGCCGAGCGGGATTTGCCGGCGGCGGCGCTGGTGGCGCTGAATGCATCGGGCGGGATTGGGATGGTTCGGGTGGCGGGGTCGGTGCTTCGCAGACCATCGCAGATTCCGGGGCTTTTGGGATTGGCGAGGGATGCGGGGGTGGCGCGACGGGCGTTGGTGGAGAGGGTGCGGGGGTTGCGTTAGTTTTCGGACGTGGCGCGCGAGGTGGCGGATTGCGCTTCGCTGATCCGCCCTAGGGGTCTTGCCGCGAGACAGGTTTGGAGTTGTTGGCGGAGGATGAGGGCGTAGGTGAGGAGTTCGGCAAGGGCCAGGAAGATGGAGGAGTCGATCTTGAAGAGATTGGAGAAATTGAAGCCGTCGCCGAAGCCGTAGAAGACGAGGATGTTGAGGAGGGCGATGGCGGCGCAGGCGGCGAAGGCGAAGTTGTCCAGGGCTTTGGATTGCCAGGCGGCGAAGGCGGCGATGAGGGTGACGAAGAAATGGTTTTCGTGGACGCCGGTGTTGAAGGTGAACTGGGCGGCGGCGCAGGCGGTGGCGGAGATGAGGAACGCCGCCTGGGATTTTGGGCCGATGGCGTAAAGGGCGAGGTGGGCGAGGAAGACGGCGTAGAAGAGGTAGCGTAGGGCGGTCATGGCGATGTTGACGGCGGCGGCGGGCGAGGGGGTTGTGAGCAGGGTGATCGCGCCGCTGGGCTGGAAGGTGAGGCCGCCCAGGTGGAGGTATTCGAAAAGGGCGCTGAGGAGCCAGGCGAGGTTGACGCCTTGCGCGGAAAATTCGTTGTCGGAGGTGGCGGTGAAGAGCACGTGGATGACGGTGGCGGGGTGGTAGAGGAGCAGGATGGCGATGACGAAGAGTGTTGTGGGGGCGGCGAGTTTGGCGAAGGGGAGGGGTGAGGTGGCCTGGCGCCAGGCGGCGATGAGGAAGACGGGCGCGAAGATGATGGGTTGCCACTTGATGAAGGCGCAGAGGGCCAAAGACAGGCCGGCGGCCCAGAAGAGTTCTCGCTCGGCGAGGTAGAAGGCGGCGAGGAGGAACGGCAGGTAGGTGACGTCCGTGTAGCCGAGGATGAGGCCGAAGGGGGTGATGATGAGGAGGAGGATGAGGGCTTGTTCCGGCGCGCGGGTACGGGTGTAGGCGATGGCGGGGGCGGCGAGGCTGGTGAGGATGAGGGGGATTTTGAAAGATTGAAGCTCAGGCCAGGAAAAATGGTGGGCGAGTTTGATGGTGGCCCACATGATGGTGATGCCGATGGGGGGGTAGTCGAGGTCCGTGACGCGGGAGAGCTGGGCATAGCCGGCGAAGGGGCCGGGGCGGAGCAGGAATTTGGCCCAGGCGATGAAGGCGTAGTCGTCGAACGTGCCAGGGGCGTTGGCGAAGGCGATGATGAGGGCGGCTGCGATGAGCAGGACGATGGCGGCGCGCAGGGGAATCATGCGGCGGCGTGGCTGTGGATGGTGGCGGCGCATAGCGCGCATTGCGCGGCCGAAAGGGCGACGGTGAGCGCGGCGCCGATTGGACCGGCGGTGAGGTTTGCCGAGGGGAAGGCGTAGAACAGCAGGATGTTGGAGAGCGCGAGGACGGCGATCAGTGTGAATCGGATTTTCGAGAGGTGGTTTTGAAACAGCGCGACGAAGCCGAGGATGAGGATGAGGAAGGCATGGTTTTCGTGCACGCCGGTGTTGAGGGTGAACTGGATGGATTCGGCGGCGAGGAGGGCGAGGATGAGACGTTTTTGGGTTTTGGCGCGCAAAGTGAAGAGGACGAGATTGGCCAGGTAGGCGATCCAGAACAGGGTTCTTGAGGCGGCGTACCAGGGCGGGGGCAGGGCGATGATGGGGGTGATGGTGCCGCCGGGCGCGAAATGCTGGCCGGCGATGTGGAACAGTTTCATCAGACCGGTGGCGAGCCAGTCCAGATTAAACGCCTGACCGCTGAAAAACGGGTCCACGGCGGCGCCGGAGAACGCCCACCAGACCGAGGCGGGGGCGAAGGCCGCGATGACGGCGGCGGCGAAGGCGGCGGCGGGCAGGGGGAACAGGAATTTTTGCGGGAATTTGGCGAGGGCGAAGGCCTGGATGAAGATGAGGGGGCAGAGGATGGCGGGTTGCCATTTGATGAGGGTGGCGGCGGTGAACAGCAGGAGGGCGAGGGCGGGGCGATTATGTTCGAGCGCGCGCAGGCCGAGCAGGATAAAGGGGAGGTAGAAGCAGTCGATATAGCCGAGCAGGGAACCGTAGGCGGCGATGAGGCTGAACAGGAGCGTGGCGGCGCCGGGGGAAAAGACGCGCCAGGCGATGAGGGCGGCGGCGTATTGGAACAGGGCGATGGCGAATTTGAGGTTTTCGAGCGGGGTGAGGTGCACGAGGCGGCCGGCTTCGGCGGCGGCCCAGAGGATGAAGGGGCCGAGCGGGGGGTAGTCGGCGATGACGGCGTAACCGGCGAAAGGGTTTTTTTGCAGGAGGGTGGCGGACCAGGACAGGAAATCCGAGACGTCGGAGGTGCCGGGGTTGCTGAAGGTGAGGGCGGTGATCGCCAGCGTGATGAGGGCGAAGACGGCGAGGTTGAACGGGGTGGTTTTGGTCATTTGGGGAAAATCTGCTGGACCGCGAAGCCGGAGCTGGTGAAGCTGGCGGTGGCGGGCGGATCGGCGGGCGGGAAGGTGACGCGCCAGCCGATGGCCGGGCTGGTGGACTGGTTGGCGGCACGGGCGGCTTGGTCGGCGGGGGAGATGCCGGATTGGATGGCGAGGAAGAGCGTACCTGGGGAGAATTCGGGGCGTTGCGAAAGGGCGATGAGGGGTTCGTCAAGCGGGCTGGCGGGGGTGGCGATGACGGCGCGCCGGGCGGCGTGGGCGCGCAGGTAGGCGGCGGTGGCGATGAGTCCGGGGGGTATTTCGGGGCCGTAATAGATGGCGGCGACGGCGGCGAGGCCGGATTTTTGCGCGGCGGATTGCAGGGAGAGGGGGGTGATGAGGAGGACAAAACCGGCGGCGAGGGTGAGGGGGATGGTGAGGCGGTGCGGTGGCAGGATTTCGGCGGCGCGCGCGGCGGTCCAGATCGCGAGGAGGGCGTAAACGAAGAGGAAGGGGCGGTGGGCGAATTCCAGGGGTTCGAGCGGCGTGTTGGGGACGATGAGGATGATGAGGACATAGGCGCCGAGGGCGGCCAACGGAATGAAGGGTTCAAGGGTGGCGGGGCGGCGGAGGAGCGTGATGAGATAGAGCGGCAGGAACAGGCCGAAGGCGGCGGCGGCGAGGAGGGCGAGGCCGATGGGCAGAGCCAGGCTTTTGTGCGTCGCGGCGAGGCTAGAGAAGAGGGTGGCGGAGGGGCTGGGGGTCATGCTGAGCATCATGAGCAGTTCCGCCAGCGGATGATGCGGGCCGGTGAAGAGGTGCGGGGCGCGGGGCAGGGTCTCCGCCAGTAAGGTGAGAGCAAGGGCGAGGGCGAGGCCGGCGGCGAGGCCGGCGGGCCAAAGCCATCGGCGGGCCGGGCGCCAGGCGGCGAAAAAAATCAGCGCGTTGGTGAGGATGAGGGGGGCGAAGATGTGGACGCGGAACAGCGCGGTGACGAAGGTGAGGGCGGCCATCCAGATGAGGTGGGATGTGGTTTTGTGGCGCAGCCAGAAGATGAGGGCGGCGAGGGAGAGGGCGGCGCTGGCGAAGGCGTAGCCGGCGCTGGTGGAGATTTCGAGCAGCCAGTGAAAGTCGAAAAACGGATTCTTTGGGCCATAATGCGCCGCGCTGGGCAGCAGGAACACGCAGATTAGGGCGAGGACGCCGGCGCGCTCCCCCGCGCGCTCGCCAGCCAGCACGCCGGCAAGGACCGGGGCGGCGAGGGCCATGAGGAGCACGCCGAAGGGGGTCCAGAACGCGGTGGCCGCGGTGAGGGAAAGGATGTGCGTAAGGCCGGTCAGCGCGGCGGGAAGCATGTAGCTGGCGTAGTGGTAGGGCGGCAGCGGGGCGCCGGCGGCGAAGATGGAGGTGCCGTTCAGGGCGTGGAAGCTGGCGAACTGGGTGATTTCGCCGGCGTGGATGAAATAGTCGGTCCAGGCGGTGAAAACGTGGTTTTGCAACAGATGCGGCACGGCGCGGATGGCTTGCCGGGACCAGATGAGGGTGGCGAGGCAGGCGAGGAGGGTGAGGAGGAGCTCGGTGACGGTGGTTTTGCGGGTTGCGGCGGGTTTGGCGCGCCAGGCGGCGGCCAGGCCGATGGCCGAGGCGGCGAGGGCGGCGGGGCCGGCGGAGAGGGTGAAGGCGAGGCAGAGGATGAGGATGAGAAGGCTTATGACCAGGGCGCCGAAGATGTAGGCGGCGGCGCTGGGGAAGGCGGTGATGGGAAGGCGCAGGCAGGCGCGGCCGGTGGCGAGGCAAACCGTGTTCATGACGGCGAAGAAGGCGAGGACGCGCCAGTGGAAAGCGCCGGCGCCGATGCAGGTGGCGGCGGTGAGCGTGGCGGTGAGAAGGGTGAGGAAGAGCAGGTCGGATAGGCGATGATGTCGTGAAGCCTCGGGCGGTTTTGTTTTTGTCTCGCTTTGAATTGTCTCGCCCTTGAAAGGATGGGTTGCTTCGGGTCGCCGAGGAGTTCGGGGTGTGGGTGGTGGGTTGCGCGAGGGCGCAACCCACCCTACGTTTTGGTGCGGCGGGG
>Ga0116231_10011713_pt1 | contig 13317 bp, 6 predicted proteins | sample S1TSphgellanicum_2_FD_89695 | JGI IMG/M metagenome (GOLD analysis project Ga0116231, IMG submission 89695) | Host-associated microbial communities from peat moss isolated from Minnesota, USA - S1T2_Fd - Sphagnum magellanicum MG | ecosystem: Host-associated > Plants > Peat moss > Unclassified... | reverse complement strand
TTTCACTTTTTTTTTTATTTTTTTTTTTTTTATTTTAAAAATTTTTTTTTTTTTCCTACCTTCTTTCCTATACTGGTTCTTTTTTTTTTTTTTTTTTTACCAAGACAGGTTGTCGGGGTGAAACCTGACATTATTAACTGAGTTACCGTTCATTCACAACTGAGTCATAACAGGTTTCCAATGGATAGTGCACTGATGGCTGATGTCGGTTCACACTGGTTACGTTGTGGAGGGTACCTTATGATGTGTGCAAAGCTCTCTCCCAACTTTCTCAAATGAATATTTAACAAGGGGTGTGTCACACTGTGGCCTGGCCTTGCCATCTATCAATGAAGGAAGGTAGTTTGTTTTGTTTTGTAGTTATGAGATCCACCGAACCAGGATGCTTCAAAATTGTGTTCTTGATGTCGTTTGGAAAGCTCTCGATGAGGAGGGGTGCATGGGCTTGGTTCCATGCCGTTGGGACTTGCAGTGCAAAAGTTCTTGAATGTTGAATGATTTCTTCACTGAAAATTAAATTAAATCAAATCGTAGCTGAAAATTTCAGAAGAATTGGAATGTTCCTTTGGTGTTGTTGGAAAGATCTTGATGAGCAAGATTTAATGGAATTTACTTGGTAAGATTTGGATTCAGAATGTGGGGAGATATTGATTTTAAAGTGATTTCTGCCACTGAAAATTTCAAATAAATTCCAGAAAACCACGTTTTGGAAGGAACAATCAGGTGAGGACATGGTAACACTTGGGGAACAGCACAGACCACACTAGTGAATATTTAAGGAGGGGTGTGTCACACTGTGGCCTGGCCATTTACATTAAAAAAATGTCTTAAGGCAAAAGAAAAATTATGCAAACTGAAATATAATCTTCAAAAAATCCTCTAAAAGAAACCAAAATCCTTCAAAATATTATAACTCTATAAGTAATCTCAAGTTTCAACACAAGCCAAAATATCATTTTTCAAAAATCCTCATATAAAAATAGACCTATTATTACCTAGTAGCGGCCTATAAAAATCCCTTAAGCTACTATACTCTATAATGAATCTAAACACAATATCCTTGCCTTGGTAGTAGGCAAGGCCAAAATTCTACCGAGATCTTTATGCTGGGTAAGGACTTTGAACTGGGTCACTCTCGGAATTTGGATCTCATGCTTGGTGGCTCTTGCCTCGCACCAAAGCCCGCACTCCCAGAGCATCCCTGTTCTTTGTTAGTCCTTCCCTACAACAATCGGCCCAGCTTTTCATTCAAGTCGTTGAAGCATCTTCACCCCCAATACCCCTCTTCTTTGGGCTTCTATGGCACTTCACCACATCTACAATGTTAATTACCGTAGTACTTTGGGCTGGTTAGGCACTAACCAGCCTAAGTAAATATTATTATTTATTTATTTATTTATGAAATTATCAAAAATTCTGAAACTAATTTACCCCTCGTCTTGAAAATCTGAAAGAAACTCTCAAGCACACTACTAGCTTCGCTATTTAAGTATAGTGCTAAACTGTAAAACATTATTCATTTTTATTGCCAATAAAAAATGACCCAAAAAAATATTATTATTAGGCACCTTGTTATCGAAGCAGCCAAGGGTACTATGATATTCCTCATCCATAAACATGAAAAACTGGACAACATCATGTGAGAGACTATGAAAATCTCATCACCTGGGCGAATCATTATGATTGACCAATCAAAAATAGTCATTCCCTTCTACAAGGGATTCGCAAACCCTCTTGGAGGGTAGAGTACCATAGTATACCTTTCATCATTCTGACATCTTCTTGCTCAATTTTAATTTAATTATTTCATTTTATTCTGCACTCTGATCGAAATAATAAGAATTGAAATTCTGGCACATTTTACTTTATTTTATTTCATTTCATTTTAGTACCTTCAGCAACTGAATTTCTGCAACTTCTGATATTGTGGGTGACTAATTTTGAAAAAAAGAAAAAAAGAAAAAAAAGAGGCATTTACTGAAAATAATTTAATTATTGCCAAAATGGTAAAAAGTATTATTACAATTTCCTGGGCAGATTTACATGCACAAAAAAATTGAGTTTCACAACATTTGACTTGTATCCCTTCATCCAACATATAATGTACAAGTCAAATTTAATGGGAAATTTTTGAAATTTGTAAAAAACTGAACTGGAAAATATTTTTGAAATATTTTTACAGGAAATTTTGAGATTAAAAATAAAATTGGTCACAAAAAATTATCTTGGCCATAAATATCATTCAATTGGGAGGTTTGGATTGGAGAGTTGAACATTTCAAGATGGGTTTTGAGACAAGTTACAAAACAAGTGTGTGAGAATCAAAGGGGAGGAGCAATGCAATCACAATGTTTAATGGTATGTGAAGAAGGTAGGTAGCTAGGAATAGAATTGACCAGTTTTCTTTTGTTGTTGCTACTATGTTTAGTTGCAAGAGTGTGTAGTAGGCCTTGTCAATTTGTATTATTGCAGTTGTGCTATTTCCAGAATTAAGTATTGGTTGGTATATTTTATTTTATTTTATTTTATTTTATTTTTAAAAATAATTTTATTGGGTTTCTCATTTCAAAGGCTTGGCTTTTTTTTCTTTTTTTTTTAAAAAAATTTTGGGAAATGTTTATTCTAGTGCTTTTTGGGGAACCCTTTTGTTTGGTTAGTTGATTTGATTTGATTGTAAATTTTATTTATAGGTGGAAATTTCTTTAATCTAATACCTAACCCTAAAGATGACGCCTGTTGTGGATGAAACTCAACTGAGTTAACATCCAAATTCACCTTGGTAACCCATTGTGTAAAGAAGTAAAAAGTCCTATATACCTATGGGTAGATAAGTAGGCAAAGTAAGTGACCACTAGGTAAGGAGATGGATTATGATTTATACATAGGTAAAGAGATGTCTTTACTACCTACCTACTAATAACCTGTTAGGGGGGTTGTTAGTAGGTAGGTAGTAAAAAGCAAAAGTCACAGACCTCACCACCACCTAGGTTAGAGCCAAACCCTAGGTCCAAAATGGAGGACAACCCAAAAGAATAATAATATCAATAATAATAATAATAATAATAATAAAATACAAGTTGTGTTAGATAAGTTACTTGCTGGTTCCAATAATTCAAAATAGGTACCTATTTTACATTCCGGGCTATAATTGGGGGTTCACTCTTCATATGACAATATCATAATAGATCATGAAATAATAATAATTTTCAAATTTGTAAAAAAAAGAATTAATTTTTGAAAAATTAGGCTATGGTATTATTAATGGGAAGCTATTGCAAATCGACATAACTATGTTTGCTAATGGGGGAATTGGGAAAGAGGGAAATATGGCAACAAATAAGTCAGATTTTCAAGGATTTCTGGCCATAGTTTCAAGTTTCTCAAAAGAAAACATCACTTTTGGCAAAATTTCATAACTCATATCTATAACCATAACTCATGTCTATTTTACAAATTCTCTCTATAATGTACCATGCAAGAGTAACATATGTTTTTGCATTGCTACAAAGGAGACAAAGGATTCAACAAGGTGTCCCACCCCTTGTGGCCTCTAAACCCTAAACCCTAAACCCTACTTGAATGTGCAAAAATCATATTTGAACATGCAAAGAAGGTTCAATGGATGCAAATCCCTTGTTAATTAACACTTATCAATTTCAGGCAAGTTGACCACCAATGGGTGATTTTTCATCAACATTGGGTTAAAGCATTATTGGCCCTATTCTCCATACACGCCTTCACATACACCCACCCTACAAGTGCTTTTAACCTACTTGTTTGTATAAGGGCTTACCCCCCAAAAAATGCCAATAGGTAGTAAGTAGTAAACCAATGAATGGTGGGCTCTTGGTGGGCCTTGAAAAGAGAAGGATAGGATACCATATTTGCTAAGGTGCCAACTCTAGTTAAGAAAGTCAACTAGGGGAGGAATAGGGAGGGGCAACTGGGCTTTTAAAAGGCCAAATGCTGGGTAGGTATCTTTGTGTACCTATTTTCATTATAGGAAACCAAGCAAAAGGGGAAGGGAGGGGAGAGAACCCTCACCAAATTTTTGGTGCTTATAAACCATATTTATAGCACCTTCCATCAATCATTTTTTTCTTTTAACAATAGTGGTAACCCAGAAAAAGTAGCAAAGAGAAAAACATGAAAGAGCATGGCATTAAGGTTCAATGTAAGTTCATTGTTGTTGTTGTTGTTTTTGTTGTAGTAGTAGAGTGGAATGTTTCCTTTCAATTATTGTTTTGGACTTGAAGAATTGGGAGTTTGGAGTTTGGAGTTCAAATTAGGAGTTGCTTTAAGAAGTTAGGATGATTCACTTTGGACTTGCTTTTTTTTGGACCCATCCCCACCATGGCTTCTGGCAAATAAAATGTTGCGTATATTTTTCAATGATTTTGTTCAAAAGTCTGAAAACCCCTTTTTTATTCAGGCAGCAATCTTTCTTTCAATAGGTTTTTATTATTATTATTATTACTATTTTATTTTTTTAAATTAAATAAATAAATTTAATTAATTTATTTATTTTTTATTTATTTTTTCCAGCATATTCAACTTCACTTTCAACATTGGTGGAGAAGATAGTCTTGGGTCTTTGGCAAACTTTGGGAACTTTGGGAACATAAGTAGGCATATCTTTGGGACAATTGGTGTATGAAACAACCAATGTGGGAACCAATATACCTTTTGGACTTCCTTTTTAACATTGGTGGAGAAGATAGTCTTGGGTCATTGGGAAGCTTTGGGAACTTTGGGAACATGAATAGGCATATCTTTGGGGCAATCGGTGTATGAAACAACCAATGTGGGAACCAGTATAATACCACCTATTGGACTTCATTTTTCAACATTGGTGGACAAGATAGTCTTGGGGTCATTGGGAAACTTTGGGAACTTTGGGAACATAAATAAATAGGAGTAATGTTTGGGGGCAATCAATCAATCGGTAAGAAACAAACAATGTGGCAAGTTGCAACAAATTTTGGACAATTTTGGAAAATGTTGATGAAAGCTTTATTTGAAACATTAAGCAATGGTACCAATTATTGGAATTTATTGGTCACCATATTTCTAACTTAAGAAACAATTATTATAAGAAGAAGAAGACATGCTGAGACTTCTTCTGGGAATGTCATGTGAGGCACGTCAATTGGGTACATAATTGAAAACATAATTGAAAACACACACACACACACACACACACACACACACACCCCCAGAGCTTCGAGAAATCTTTTTTTGGGGGCCTGAAATGCCTCATCCATCACAAAATTTGACCACAAATTAAAGGCAACAATTTAACACTTTAAAATGCATTATGGCATGCATTCTAATATGGCACTCACAATTATTTCAATTAGGTACTCATAAAAAAAAAATCTCAAACCAAAAAATATGGCTCTTCAACTAAGAATAAAAGGCCTTGCAATTTCCAAAAATATGAATTAAGGAACCTTGTAAAAGAGGCAGCAATTTCAAAGGAAGCCCAATATAAAGCCTTGATCTCAATTTTCTTTGTGGGACAAATCCCAAGGGCCGACTGAACTTCATTTTTTACATGATTTTTTGGAGTAAGATTCTCTCTTTCATTACTTTCAAAGAAAATGTTTAATAAAGTGAGAGGCTCAATTGCCCACAAAAGAAAGAAACTTAAGGAGAAAACTTAATTTCATTTTCTCTTTGCAAAGAAGATGAATCCTAATAATAACCAATCAAAATTCAAATTTTACACGATTTGTGAGTAAATCCTCTTTCAATTTAGTTTCCCAAAGAAAATGTTTCATAAAGTAAGGCTAAAGCATGTTGAAACTTGAAACCAAAAGAGGGCAAAGACCAATTAATGGATATTGTTTGTCTTCCCCTAAACTTTGGACTAAAAAGAGTCTCAATTTCAACACTTTAAGAAATTTCGAAGGCACAAATACACACACACACAAACAAAAACAAGAACTTGAAAGATGGTTTTTCAAATTTTGAGACTTTTGTGCGAGAAGGCCAAAGGAAACAAAAGTAAAACAAAGGGTGGGGTGTGTCACACCGCGGCCTTGCCATGTACATTAAAAGGTATCTTAAAAGGCAAAAGAAGAAGTATGAAAATTCAAATATTTCACCACGCAAAAATATAATCTTCAAAAAAAAAAAAAAATCCTCTAAAAAGCAACCAAAATCCTTCCAGATATTATAACTCTATAATAACTAATCTCAATTTTCAACACAAGCCAAAAAACATTATTATCTTTCAAAAATCCTCATATTAAAAAAATAGACATATTATATTACCTAGGGGCCCAAAATCCCTTAAGCTACTATATATTCTATAATGAATCTAAAACACAATATCCTTGCCTTGGTAGGCAAGGCCAAAAAGCATGCTCTGACATAGAGAGAAAGAGAGAGAGAGATAACTCCACAAAGCATCCACCCAAAAACTCCAGTTAAAGAAGTTTACTTACAATAAAAAGCTAGTTGAGTGGACATTGAAATTGAAAGAGCAATGAATTTCTTGGTTTGTGAAAACAATGAACTGAAAACCCAACAAATTTGTGTCTGTCTGACAAGAAGTGAGAACCGCATGTTCTGCTTGCCTGGCTGGCTGCTTCATTTTGGAAGCTTATCAAGGTTGAACATGATATCATCGGCACCATTAAAATAAAAGCGATTGAATGGAAGCCGATGACAATGGACGAGGTTATAGAGGTTGAAAAACTAGACCCTCTGAGAGAGAGAAAGAAGTCAGATGTGTTGTCTCGCTCAATAATGTGCTGAAGATGTGCTCAGAACAAACAGTGTTGTTGTTGTTGTTGTTGACAAAGTCGGGAAGAAAAGGGAAAGTGTGCTATCCGTGACACGGAAAGCATTTTCTCTCAATCATCGGTATACTCATTACCATCCCAATAGCCTGCAGTAGCAAGCTCACAAAACTCCTCACTCGGCTTTTCTTTTAATGGATTTTTGTTTTTTTTCTTAAAATTTTAATGTAGCCTAAGCGACAATCATCCATATGAAGATGTAGAAAACAAAATGGCATGGCATGGCAATTTTGTAGTAAGATTTTAGCCAAATATGGCTATAACCATTTATCAAGTACAAAGCTTTAATCAACCTTTTTATATTTATGGCTACACATCAAAAATCCAAATATAGAAATTTGGTCATTTTTTCCTTCATTTTACTTCTGGCAATTGAAAGTTCAATCCTCCAAAATCATTTCATCATTATTTTTTTTTATTTTTTTTTAATTTCAGTTTTTGGTGAAATTTCTCCAATACCAAAAAAATAAAGATTGTCACCCCATCAACATCCCACAACAATCTCCTCTTATATCCAAATGTGTGTGTATTTTGTGTAGTGTAATGCCCCAAGGTTGGGGCATTGCCAAAATATAAGACCTACAAGACCTACAATGCGGTGGTAGGCAAGTTTAACCCCATATTTATGGATGTCTCTCATCCATTGGGTGAAGGGTGTTACCCAATATAGAGCATGAGCCAAAACATATCATGAACCTACATGTACATAGATCACAAGGCATAAGAGGGGAAGGATTCCTATGCCTACTACTTAAAAGTGGCAACTTACACCTATTCTGTAAGATCCTTCACACTATTAAGGAATATGTGTAAGTAGGCTTATGATCTGGGGTTCATAGTGTCCCTTTTCTTTTTGGGAGCATCCCAAAAAAACCATCCTTCATAATATTTTGTTTCAAGGTTGCAAAATTTTGGTTTGAAGGACATCATGTTTTGGTTCAAAGGATAATGAAGCACAATGAGAAGATGTTGGAGGACATTGGGTGACAATTGGAAGATGGCAAGGGACAATGAAAGATAGCAAGGGAACAACAAAAGATGGCAAAGGCACAACAAAGGACGACAATAGATGGTCAAAGCATACCAAGGATGACAAGGGGATGTTGAGGACAATGACAATGGGAGATGCTGAGGAAAAATGTCTCTCAATTTTTCCCAATGTTGTTGAAGCATGTTCACATAACCCTAATGTTATCATGTTGTCCCCAAACATGTTGTTATTTCTCATCACTCCCTAGACTTAGCTTGTTGCTCCAATATTGGAAATGCAACAATGTGTGGTTAGTCATGACAAAAAATGACAACTCCAAAACTAGAGGCTTGGGAATGTAAGCCCTTAAGGCTTTCTTTGACAAGTTTTTTTTTTCTCATTTTTGCTTGCATCTTTTGTGTGTGAATCAATGACAATCTCCTTATTAGTTGGATTGCTTGTTCCACCTATTAGATTATAATGTGTTCACATTTGGTGGGCTATTGTCCATTTTTTGTGTTGGTTTTTAATCATTCTCATTTTTTTCCTTTGGATTTTGGAGGTTGGGATCCCTTCAAGGATTTTTGCATTTGTAATTTGAACCTTGAAGATTGAAGTATATAATGTTAAAGGGGAAGAAAAACAAACACAATGTCTAATCAAACCCAAACACCGAATGGTCGGGCATTGACATCCTTTCCTACTTGCAACATGAGTTGGTGAATTTATTTCCCACAAAAGGTCCTCCCTTTAAGCATTAATTATTTGCTTACGCATAAGTAAAGGTTGGCCCAAATGATGAACGAGGTGAAGACTTATGCCAATGATTGGATGGTCATGCATCATGCCAACGATTAATATTTTGAGGAGTAAGATCAATGGTTGATGGAAAATTCCAAGGACACTTTAACTTACATGTGGCAATGGGTGCCTTTGGTGCATGGAAACATGCCACCCATTAAAAGATAAGTTGAAGAAGGTGAATTGCAAATTGATTAATATGCATAATTATGTGAAGATGGGCAATGATGGATGGAAGAAACTAGCCAAATCATGGAGTAAGAAAAAATCAAATGGGTTGAATGGACAAATCCATGACCAACTCTCATTCCATACCTTCCTAGGAATGGCACATGTGTTGTCATCATCCATTTTAATGCCAAGATTATGAAAGAATAACCATGCATAGGCAAATGATCATTTGCAAAGGCATACAAGTGTTGGATTGAAGGTGCCATTAATGTGTGTTCCAATGTACAATATGTGTGCAAGGAACCCAAAGGTGAATATGAGGTTGTCATGATAGCATGGAACAGTGAAACCATGGCTTTAAACATTGATCACTTTGGAATCATCAAGATTTGAGAATCTCAAACCCCCATTTTCTAATGACATCAAAAAGCGATTTTCTTTCATGCGCTATTGGAGCCTTTGTGAAAATGAGGTCTTTGTAAAAGATGATACAACTAGAGATGAAACTTTTACAAAGACTATGAAAGGATGAATTTATCATCCAAGGCCAAAAGAGACAAATTAGACCTCATGAGTTAGAGGTCCTTTGGTTGTATTGACGACATTAAGCACCTTTGGTGTGGGCATTTATTCAAACAATGTGTGCAATTCATGCCCAACAACATTTGAAGCATTGTAATTTGTCTCCATCTAACATGCATTTGCATGAATCAATGCATTAAACCAATTTTTTATCAAACATATTGGGGTTGGCTCGTTGTCATATCATTGACAACCATCCAGACGATCACATATGTTCCAAGACTTTAGGAAATGTGATGATTGGAAGGAATCACACCAAAAGGAAAAAATGAAAATGGGGACTAAAATGAAGACATTTCCTTCGGTGGCACCAAAACTTTGGTGGTATCATTAGTTACCTGACAAGTCGACCATGACACAAGCTTATGATGCATTCATGATGGGAAAACTTGCCAACTTCATTTAGCAAGGTTATGTGTAGGACCCATTATTTAATGGTAGCACACATGTGGCACACATGTTTCAATGGGTCATATTTGGATTATAACATCCATATTTAATAAACCAACATATGATGGCTAAGCTAAGAATTAACTCATCAACATCATAAAGTTTCCAACTAGCCCATGTTTGTATGAATACTTAGAAGATAATGAGTAGGTGTCATCTATCATAATGGTTGTTAGGATGCAACATTTAGTTTTAGATTTTCATATCCCATTTTCATTATAATGTGTAAAACATTTTTGTTTTAGGATCAATTTTGGGATGAAAATAATGTTGAATTATGATTATGATTGCAATATGAAAAATTCAATGAAAAGGTACATGTAAAAAAAAGAGTTTCAAGGTTTTTGTTTTAATCATGTGAGGATGAAGATAATATATAAGCCTTAGGGGGGCAACCAAACAAATCGCGGGTGAATAATTTTAACGTTTATTCTCATTCTTGAACATGAGTTGTTGAGTTTTGACATTTGGATTTTTGTATGATCTACTATTAACCTTCAAGTCTTGATGTTTTAATTTTTGTACACAAAAATTCAGTTGCATGCGAGGTGTCATCCCATTGGATCATTGATGGTGCCACTACAATCATTATTCAACATTATTTTCAATTCAAATGAAATGGAGGACATGGACAACAAAGAAAAAACAACTTGAGATTATTTCAACTCGTCAACATGATACAACATCAACCATCATGGGTTTTGTTTCATGTTCATTTGATGCAAATCACTTAAAATTTTGTTTTAAATGTGACAAATGCGCATCCCAATCCTAACTATGGATGTTCACATCATTCACAAACACCTTGACACATCCATTCATGTTCAAGCCAAACATTACAACATATCGTGTCCTTTTCAACTAGACCCAAAAATGATTATTGTATTTTTTTACTACATTTATATATACATAATTAGATAAATAACTAAATAGTGGCAAAGGACATCAACATGCCATGTGGCATCATAGTCTTGTGATTATAATCAATATAACAACTTGTTCATTTTTGGGATAAAATATCCTTTTATTTTTCTATTTGTGTGATTACGTATTTGTGATGTGGAATTTGTTTATAAAAAATACCATCGACCTTTGCAACTAACAACAACTCAGTTTCCCATGATGATGACATGGCATGCCATGTGATAACAAGATTTTGTGACGAATGACAATAATAACCAATCCCCATTGCACAATGAATAGTGAATGTTTCCATCTTTAAGTGAAAAATATCAAATAACACCTTAACACATATTTTAATAAAACACAATACATGCAACTATTAAATGAATGTTGCAACTATAGATCACTATTATCTATTGGTATATTCACACATGGCATCATAAATATCACAACTGGAAATGTAAGCTAAACAACCCTTAAGTTGACCTCTAGGTAACGTAAATAATCCCTAGGTAGCTTTTAATTAACCTAGGACATAGCTTAAGCAACCCCTAGGTAAACCCTTAGGTAGGTCTTTACATAACATAGGTAGTCTTTAGATAGATCCCTTGAAGTAAGCCCTTATGTAGCCTAGGTAAACCCCTATGTAATTTAAGTAACCATAAGTATGTGTTTAAATAACATGGGTAACGTAAAATTGGTTGACTAGGTCACTTAGGTAGGTGTATTAAAACATGATTACATTTCATGTTACATAAAAAATTTGGTGTAATGGTAAGGACTTTGCCCCTCAATTTGAAGATGAAAGGTTCAAATCTTTACTGTTGCAATTTATCTACCCTATTTTAAGATAGGTAGCTTATGTGATTGATCTCAATTAAGGTGTGTAGGCTATGCTACCTAGGTCCTTACCTAGCCCATGTTTTTAACCTATGCAACTTAAATTAAATAGGCTAGGTTGCCTAACCTAAGTTAGTCTAGTTAATTTAGGTTTAAACATTGATCATGTATGCCATGTTTTGGTGTAGTGAATTGACTCAAACATCTACATATTTATTATTCTTTAACATTTAATAAAAATTTGATAAATAGATTTTACACCCAATTTAGTTTTAATCATGTACGTGAATAATTTTTTGACAAGCGTCATTTTTACAAGAAAACATCCTTTATAACACCTAGCCAAGTAAAATGATTAGGCTAACGTGGCATCCACATCATTTTACATGTCATACCATGGACATTTATGACATGGAATTTTAATATTATCACAAAATAATAGGAATACTATTAATTAATAATATGACTAGCATTTGTAGTTAGATGCCATATCATTGTCCCTTGCAACTAGGTGGGTGAAATTTCATGGATTTAACAATTCATAAATCATTAGTTACATATGTCTTGCAATTGATATTTAGTCACAAATGGGAGTCAAAACCAAAATTGTGTCATAATGAAATGTTCCATTCAAATTTTTTGACCTTCCACTTAAACATTTTGTTTTTGGTGATTATTATAAACCTTTGTACATTTTTATGTGCTATGTGGATTTACAAAATCTAAATTACACATCCAAGGCATTGAAAACTATATATTTTCCTAGTTAGGAAATGATTTCATCAATTAAAGGAAGAAGATAATTATCCATTCTTGTCTATTAGTTGAAAGGTTTGTAGTCCCCATAGAACAAGCACTATGAAAAAAAGGGGTGTTTTGCACCTAGCCTTGCAATTCAATTTTTGAGTTGCATTAGACACTTGTAACTCACCATATTTATATGTTGTGAGTGCTATCGGACAAGTTGCAAGAGTTGCAAAAGTTGCAACTCACCATATATACAATGCAACTCATTACAACTCAATGACAATTTTGTCATAACAATTTTTCTTCCACTACTACGCAATTCCCCTATGACTACAATCATAATGTCATGCCAACGTCAATTTTCATCCATCCATTAAAATTTAACACGTGGCACTATGAGGATTTTTCATGATTTTTTTGAAATACTAATATCCATTGTCCATTATGATTATTCATTTTAGATCTTCTTGGATTATGACACATGGCACAATCAAAAATTGCCACATGGAATATTAATTGAATTTTGGAAACAAATATATATGTACCTAGGTAGGTCAGTACATAGTCATAGATAGGTAAGTTGATATAGCTCCAACCTACCTACTTACTTACCTACTTACCTAATTACTAACTTACTATTTAAGTAGGTAGAAAAGTAGGACCTACTTATTTAGGTAGGCAAGTAGGAAGGTAGAATACAAAAAGAATAAGTGAACTAAAGAGTAGCCACATAAGTTTTTAGATTTGTTATGTGTTTTTCCTTTAGGGTTAAACTTTTATGAACTCGTCCCAACATGGCACATGTATTTTAATGTGAGAATGCAAAAGGAAACACCTCATTTATATAGTTTGTGAAATGAGATATTGAACACAAAGCATCTACTATATAAATTCACTTGTTCTGTCTGTCTGTCTGTCCGACCGACGACAATTCCGGCCTCTGCATTTTCTATGGCAGAACCGGCCGGCCTCTGTATTTAGCTATGGCGGCAATACCAATGCAGTTTTCTATGGCAGAACCGGCCCGGCCTCCAGATAATTTAG